>Ga0172379_10000824_pt1 | contig 71818 bp, 66 predicted proteins | sample GrowelOW334metaG_FD_119756 | JGI IMG/M metagenome (GOLD analysis project Ga0172379, IMG submission 119756) | Groundwater microbial communities from an aquifer near a municipal landfill in Southern Ontario, Canada - Groundwater well OW334 metaG | ecosystem: Environmental > Aquatic > Deep...
ACTCCGACAAATACAAAATACCAGGCATAGAATACTGGAAATTCATGCTAGAAAACCCTGACAAAGTCAGAGATCAATTAAAAGATGGAAACTATTACTTCAACTTCGGCTCCCTTGTTCGCCGCTCGGATGGCCTCTGGTGTATGCCTTATGCGAGGTGGAATGTGGCTGGGTGGCGCCGCAATACGGATTGGCTCGACGATGAGTGGGACTCGGGCTATCGTGTTGTGCTCCTCGAGATTTGATTATTGTACACTGAATCATTGATATTCTTGCGCTTTGAAACATTGTGCTTTGATGTTCGGATGTGATTTGGATTTGGAATTATGGTATAATCACCATGCACTCGCAAATATGCGTGCGGAGTTCAAATCCTTCACGATGCGGTGTCGAGATATAGGTCGCCAGAATTTTCTGCGAATTTTCAATGAAAAGCGTGTGTCCTATACTGAAAAAATGAATAAAAAATCTGTGTGACTGTCTATGGCATTATGATGCCGGATAATATACAGCTAGGCGATTGATACAGATATCTCTTGCTGGCAGTGGTCTGGACGGATGGTCACATTCTTGTTCCTTTGTTCGCAACTCGGATGGCAACTGGTATATGCCTTATGCGAGGTGGAATGGGGCTGGGTGGAACCGCAATACGAATTGGCTCGACAATGAGTGGAACTCGAACTATCGTGTTGTGCTCCTCGTTACTTTTTATCATTTCCGACCGATGCAGTATTTAATGTGTTTGGTCGGTTTTGTTTCTCTAGTTTAATTTTCCAACCATAAAGCATTTTACCGACTTCCTCAGCCTTGAGAGAAAAATCAGTAAAAATATCTTCTTTGAGACCACCAAGCTCAAGTAATGCATAAAGCATAAATTTTAGGACATCATTTTTTATGTTAGCAATTCTAACCAGAGGCAGTCTTTGTTCCTCAGAGACAAATATAGCTTCCGAAACAAGTTCTATAATCTGAGCAAAAAGAGAATCAATCCTGACTCCCATGGAATAACGAAGCATTTTAGGAATATGTTTACTATTATTTTGCCACAGTACATATACTTGGAGTAGTTTCTCTGAGATGCCAGACATCTTTATTATTCGTTTATCAATAATTTTCATAGTTTTATTATTATAATGGATAATGGCAAAATATTCACTGAAGGATTTGAAAAAATATTTTCTTATAAATCTTTGTTTTCGAGTTGGTTGGAGTTTCGAAATGGTAAAAGAGAGAAAAGTGATGTGACAGATTTTGCAATTCGAGTGTCAAAATATCTTTTTGATTTGAGAAATGATATTTTGTCAGGCAATTATTCTCATGGCGGGTACAAATATTTTCGGATATATGAACCAAAAGTTAGAGATATTCATAAAGCATCTGTTCGCGATCGAGTCATCCATCATGCAATATACCGAGCGACTTACCCTTATTTTGATAGATATTTTGTTCACGATTCTTACTCTTGTCGGCTAGAGAAAGGAACACATAGGGCTTTACAGAGATTTTCTAATTTTGCTAGAAAAGAGAGTAATAACAATACTAGGACTATCTGGGTGCTTAAGGGTGATATCAGGAAATGTTTTGCATCAATTGATCATAATATATTGAAAAAACTTATCGGAAGACATATAAAATGCCCCAAGATCATCAGTATCATAAATGTTGTCATAGATAGCTTTTCTTCTGTTTCGGTCGGTAAAGGAATACCACTGGGAAATTTAACCAGTCAACTTTTCGTAAATGTATATCTCAATGAGTTTGATCATTATATAAAGAGGATACTAAAAGTTAAAAAATATATTAGGTATGCAGATGATTTTGTTGTTTTTTCTTATGACAGACATCAGTTAGAATTGCTAGTCCCTAAAATAAGAGACTTTCTGAAAAATACATTGAGCTTAGAACTTCATCCCGATAAGGTATTTATTCGTACTTGGCATAGTGGTGTTGATTTTTTGGGTTGGGTACATTTTCCTAAGCATAGAATCTTACGCAAGAGTACCAAGATCAGCATGTATCAGAATATTTTTCCTGAAACAAGAGAAGAAGTTGTTGCATCATATTTTGGCTTATTAAACTACGGAAACTCATATAAGATAAAATCTGACTTATGTCGCCGTCTTGGTCGGCCATGTTGATAATAAGGTATTAATGAGGATTCCAGTTTCTGTGTGATATGCTATATTTAAGAAGAAGATAAATATGGAAAAACCAAAGGAAAGTCAGATAATTGGCACAAATACCGAATCTGCACCAATACTAGAGGAGGATGGCATTTCTATAGCCCAAAACCACAAACGATTCATAGAGGGCATCACGGCCAGAATGAAAGAAGCCAATGAAGAAGAAATTGGTATAATTTTGACTGAACTTGAGAGATATTCACAATCTCCTGACAGAAGAATAGAGATATACACGGATCCACAGCTGGATACCTTCTGTTGTGGTCAAGTACCATCAAAGATAATAAATTCCAAAGGTGAGATCGTTGATGATTCGAACAGAATAAGTTATCTTATTGGTGTTCCATTCCAATACGTTGCAGGTGGAGCTGAAATGGATTTCCTCCGAGGAGAAATCCTTCATGAGCAAGGTCATGCTATATGGACAGATTTTAGTCGTTGGAAGAGATTTGAGACATTGGCACAACAAGAAGGATATGATCCTCAAGAATTACTTCAGCTTAATAATTGTATAGAAGACCCACGAATGGAGAGATTGGTAGGTGGTCCTTTGCATGAAAATGAAAGAAAGCAACTTCTTACAAAGAATCGAGACCTCATTATTCCAAGTATTGCGGAAGGTATACGTAAAAAAAAGGGTGGTAAGGATGGAAAGGAGATGACGCCAACCGAGCAGTTTAAATTTATTTTAAAAATTGAAAGACTTTGGGAACTACATAGAAAAGATCTCGAAGGTATTGAAAAGCCATGGAGTTTGGATGATCTTGATCCCAGTGTAAGAGATGAATATGAAAAAATTGCCCCTTATTTGGCTCAAATAACAGGTGATAGTATAAAACCAGCTATGAAAGTTAATCCTGAAGTAGAAAAAATAATTGTAGAGCATATATGGCCTGCGTATAAGAGACTTATAGATAAATTTCCAGAACAGGAAAGCAGTGATTCTAGCGACGGTAAAAGTGAAAGAAGTGGTGGTAAAGGAAAAGGGAAAAGAGGTGCTTCTTCTGGTAAACCTGAACCACCAGAGTTACAGACACTTGATCCCAGCGATCCTTCGACATGGCCCCCAAAACTCCAGAAGATATTTCAGAAAATGGTTGAACAGCATAATAAAAGACTCAAACAAGAATCTGAAAGAACAAAAGAGAAATCAGAGCGACAGAGCAATAAGGAAGATCGTCTTAAAAAAGAACTCAATAATTTACAGAAGATTAGAGATGGATTTGAAGATCCAGAAACTCGTGAAAAATATAATCAAATCAAAAGCGAAGTAGCTAGTGCTATTTCACAAATCAAGAGGATCTTTGACAGATTTTTGCCGAAAATAGATGAACCACAATATGAATATAGTCGTAAGGGGATACGTTTTAGTGTAAAGAATTTGGTCAGGAGATATGGAACTGGAGCAGAAAAGCCGCTTGGAAAGAGGGTTACTCCAGAAAAAAATGCTCTGGTACTTCATTTACTTATAGATGTCAGTGGTTCAATGTATAGTGGTAAAAGAATAGAAAATGCAATAAAAGCTTGTGTGGCAGTGTGTGAGGCGTCGGAAGATCATAATATAAGTATTGAAATATTGGCTAATGATCAGAATAATGTAACAGATGATCTAAAGTATTTAATCAAAAAGTTTAATGAGGGATATTCGGGTTCTGTTAAGACTCGACTTGTAAGTGTGTTGGATGCTAAGAAATCTGGATTTGGAGGTGACAATCAAGATGCATTGGCAATTGATGCTTCTGTTCCGAGACTCAAGAAAGAAGTTCAAAAAAAGAGAGTGGAGGCAGACCGTACAGGTTCTCTCACGATATATATATCTGACAGTACAACTGATAATGAAGATACAAAACGTGCTACTGATGAGGCAAGACTTCAGACTCCTTTTGAGGGTACAGCCATAACTCCTGAAGCTGATGTTGCGACACAAGTTAGAAAACACTTTGGTCCAGATAGTTTAGTTCCTCCAAGCATAGAAGAGTTTCCTGGAACTATCCAAAAAATCCTTGAAAGACATATATCGCATTTGAGGCAAATGGAATAGGTTATTATTCAATATGTAAAAATCATGCCCCCCACCCCAGAAAACACAATCCACGACACCACTAGTCCTATTGAGAAAACCCCCAAGACAGGTCTAGAGATATCCGTGTCAAGCTCTCCTGAAGCAATTGACAACCTCAACACCCTTGCAGATGCCCTAAACCATGACAAACCAATTACAACTGAAAGCATCACCAAACTAAGAGAGTCCCTAAAAGGTACAAAGATCAAGCTTGGCAATCAAGAAGTCACAGTAGAACAAGCAGAACACATATATGGCTCTTTTACCTCTTTCCTCAAGGAAACATGGAAGATATGGGGTGTAGACGAAGAAAAGATCAAAGACACTCAAATATCTGTAGAAATCAAGAATCCAAAGGACGAAGACTATTCAGAAAGAAAAGCAGACATAGATCCAGACAAATTTGGTCAATTCACCCTAAATCCTGACACACAAGGCCTAGACTGGGAAGCACTCAAGGACAAGATATTCATACCAGATCCCAAGGAATTTGAAGATTGTAGTACAGTTCAGGATGTTGCCAACCGTTTGATTGAGAAATACTCCGACAAATACAAAATACCAGGCATAGAATACTGGAAATTCATGTTAGAAAACCCTGACAAAGTCCCAGATCAACTAAAAGACGGAAACTGGTACTTCAACTTCGGCTCTCTTGTTCGCCTCTCGGATGGCAGCTGGTATTTGCCTTATGCGGGGTGGAATGGGGCTGGGTGGCTCCGCGGTGCGGGTTGGCTCGACGATGAGTGGGACTCGAGCTGTCGTGTTGTGCTCCTCGAGATTTGATTATTGCACCTTGAATCATTGATATTCTTGCGCTTTGAAACATTGTGCTTTGATGTTCGGATGAATTTGGATTTGGTGATTGTTTGTTTTGTATGATTATGTTGTAAATGAGATATTATTCAAAATGCAAATTCTTTTTCTTATTATCTACTTCTTGTTTCAAGACAGGGTAGTTAGTGAGAGTAGAGTCTAGGTCTACCAATCTTTGTGCTTCATTGCGCGCGGCTTCGACCATTTTCAGATTCTTCAGGGCTTCCATAGCGACATCAGATACACCCCATTGTTTATTGCCAGACAAACCACCAGTACCACGCTGGACTAGATCGAGTTCTGCTAATTCAAAGCCATTCTTTGCGTTTTGGAGAGCCTTGAGACGCTCTATTGATTTTGCTCCATTTGATTCTGTGAATGCATAGCAATATGGTTGATAGGTACTTCTCATGACTCGTCCACGCAATTGATGGAGTTGTGCTAGACCAAATCTTTCTGCGCCTTCTATGATTATCACTGTTGCATTTGGTACATTGACACCCACTTCTACGACCGAAGTAGCACAGAGTATATTTATATCTCCATTTTTGAATTGATTCATTACCATATCTTTTTCTTTTGGTTTCATCCTACTATGCAAAATACCTATTTCATATTCTTGGAATACATCATCTTTCAACCTTTTTGCTTCGGCTTTGACTGATCTTGCATTCAATGCCAATTCTTTGTCTGGATCTGGCTCATCTATCCTAGGACAAATAACATATACTTGTCGCCCAGTCTTCAATTCTTGACGAACTTTTTCATATACTTGATCACGATGATTTGGCAAGACAATCTCTGTTATTATCGGCTTGCGACCAGATGGAGATTGATCGAGTAGAGTGAGATCGAGGTCGCCATACATGGTGAGTGCTAATGTGCGTGGAATAGGTGTAGCTGTCATAGACAGAAGGTGTGGTGCAACAGAACTATGTCCATTTTTCCTAACCAATTGTGCTCTCTGTGATGTACCAAAACGATGTTGTTCATCTATAATAACAAAAGCAAGTTTCTTGAATTGAACAGACTTTTGTATGAGAGAGTGTGTGCCTATGACTATTGGTATTTCACCTCCCTCCACCCATTTCAAAAGTTGGGATCGTGAAATATCTGTCCAGCCCTTTGGATTGACTTTCGATGGGAATTTGCGACAACCAGAGGATGTCAAAAGTCCTACTTGTACACCTAGATATGAGAAATATTGTATGAATGATTCGAAATGTTGCATTGCCAATATTTCTGTTGGGCACATATATGCTACTTGGAAATAATTGTTTTTGCCTGTTTCATCTCTGGATGTAATGACTGAATAAGCAGATGTTGCTGCCACGGCGGTTTTGCCGGAGCCAACATCTCCTTCTAAGAGTCGTGACATAGCAATGCCCCTTTTCATATCATTTAGGATAGTATCTATACTCTTCTCTTGTGCTTCTGTTGCATGGAATGGGAAGCGGCGGATAAATTCTTGTACACTTCTTGGATTTTCTTCAATAGTAAATGATGGAAGACTTTCATATTTCTTTCTTTCTTGATATTTTCCTATCTGTATCAAGAATATTTCTTCGAAAGAAAATCGTTTGCGTGCAGATAGAGCATCGTCACGCTTCATCGGGGTATGTATCCATATAAGTGCAGTTTTTACTTGAGGTAAATGGTATTTTTCTAGTATATCTTCTGGAATGCATTCTGATATCGTATCCAATAAACCACTCCTAAATATCTTTTGTATATTGTGATATATCCAGATCGAAGTGATGCCACGAGACTCTGGATATACTGGATACAGTGTATGTGATTCGCTGTCATCTGTAGATCCACTAAATAGGGAATCGCCAACTCCTATTGGCAACTTTGTAACCATTTCTACTTTCGGATTTGAGAAATAGAGTTCATTGGTCTTTTGTCTCTGACTGACTCTGCCTTCAATCCTAACCATAGAACCTTCTTGTATTGTTTTTGCTAGATATGGCTGATTGAACCATACGCAATGTATCTTACCTGTTTCATCCTGTACGTAACCGTCTGCCATCGGGATTTTGGATTTGAAGCCCTTGCTAGTTTTGAGCCCTGTGATCTTGCCATATACAACAGCAGTATCACCCTTGTCTAGTGAATCAATATTACAAGTCTCTGCTGTGTCGCCGTATCGAGAAGGGAAATGATACAAGAGATCACGGATACTTGTTATGCCAAGCTTCTTTAGGGCCAGCTTTTGTATGGGAGTAAGGCGGAAGTGTTCTACCACGGCATCGGAGAGGGAGATGTTCATGGATTTTATTTTAGGCTTTAAATGATTTACACGCAAATAGACCTGTTCTCATATTGATTCTCATACGGAGGTCAGACCTCCGTATTACTCGCTTTGAAAAATACAGATTTTGTGCAAGAATAAGATTCGATCGACATGAAAGGAGACGTGGCTGAGCGGTCGAAAGCGCCTCACTGCTAACGAGGTAAGCCTTAACCGGCTTCATGGGTTCGAATCCCATCGTCTCCGCAAATATTTTAGCCTTATTTATCAATGTTATTTTCGGTAATAGTTTGGTGGTTTGGAACCAATTATTTAAAGAACCGATTTTGCTTGACTTTCAGCTTTGATTTGATAGTATATTGGTACAAATGCCTTCGGGCCGTCCTCCGATGAAAGTCGGAGAGAACAAGGGAAAGCCATTAGATTAAGTTTCTGATGGCTTTTCTTATTTCCTCAAACTTCTCTTGGTCAAGAATGGCAAGACGATCATGTAGCCGTTTTGTGTCAATCAATCTAAAATGAGTACTGGTCTACGATATGCTTCACTTGTGCCATCTTGTTCGAAGCCAACATTAATACCAAGCGAACACCATCTGATGTCTCTCATTCGGTAGAAATTTGAACCTTTTTCATTAATTTCTTTTTTACGGGTATTCCATGAGTCAAAATCTTTTTTCATAATATTTATTAGACATAATAATATACCTACATGGCTTTTTGTGCCAGCAAAATTAAAGATTTAGATTTCGGTTATATTACAGGCCAAATAAGTTCCAACTTCATCCCATTGTCTCCGCAATCGTGTTAATATATTTGTATGGAATTTTTTAAACTATTTAAAGTACCAGATGATCTTGTCAAACCAGAAACACAGGAAGAAATTGATTCTGATTATATAGATAGAAAAACTAGACAATCAAGAAATATTATAGAACAATCTTTTGAAGATAAAACAATTTTAGTTGCCATAGAGGACCTTTCTACTCCAATTTACGGAATAAAGGAAGGTTTTAATCAATTTAGTTTTGGTAATGAAAAAGATACTTTACAAATTTCTTTTTTCTGTGAAAAACTAGATATATATTCTTTATCGACAAATCAAACTTTAGCATTTTTTAATCTAGAACAAAGTTTTAAACAAGATGGTATAAAAGAACGAACATTTCATATTTCTAATTTAAAAATCAAGATAGGTAATGAAGAATTAGATTTAAAACCAAGCGAAGATCAAGAATATTTTATAATTTCTCCATTGATTAATAGTGGCATTTCATCAAAAGATAGGTTCAAAAGAATGTTATTATCTAGAACTAATCCAGATTCTGGTATTATATATTCAGGATTACCAATAGATAATATCCTAGCAATATTTAATTTATTTCATGAAATTGGACATTTAAAATATATGGCTAAATTAGATATAGAAAGAAAAGAAGAATTAAAAGAAAGTCGTAAGAAAGAACAAAAAACTAGAAAAGTTAGTGATACTGCAAATATATTAGAAGAAGAAAGAATGGCATCAAAGTTTGCTTTAGATAATGTTAGAAGAATTACGAAATTCTTTAAAATTGATCAAAGATATTTATCAAAAATAGTTCATTTATATTTAACTTCTTATTCTGATAGTTAATCTTTCAAAAATTCTAAATACACCAATATGTTATAATCAACATAAGTTTTTAGTAATTAATCATTATATTTATGCCACCAAATAATTTACCGACAAACACTACTTCTATGGATACAGTATCTCCTAAGATGACACCAAAGGACTTCTTCTTGCATTTGGGTGCAACTATAGCCCTATATGCTTCAGCGATTGCTTTACTCAACTTGCTTTTCAGTGTGATAAATTATTTTCTTCCTGATAGACTTGCAGGATATTTCTATGGCAATAGTATCGTATGGCCAGTCTCTATGCTTATTGTCCTTGTACCAATCCTATATATCCTAGAATGGCTAACGAATCGTGATATATCTATAACACCAGAAAAAAGAGAGATATGGATACGTCGTTGGAGAATATATCTCACACTTTTCTCGGCAGGTGTAGCTATCATTGTTGATCTCATTGCACTCATAAATACATATTTGAACGGAGAAATAACTAGTCGGTTTGTATACAAAATATTGGCTGTACTCATTGTTTCTATAATCATATTTGCTTATTATCTCTTTGAAAGATCTATTGAGACACGAAGAAGTCTGCGCAAAATACTTGCAGGTATAGGTATCATAATAGTTATTGCAGGAATTATCGGAGGTTTTGTAGCAGTTGGTTCTCCATCCAAACAAAGAAATCTTCGTTTTGACAATCAGAGGGTAAATGATTTGACGAATATTCAATGGCAAATTATCAATTATTGGCAGAATAAGAGTAAATTACCAAACGTATTGGATGATACAAATGATCCTATATCTGGATGGTTGATCCCACAAGATCCCAAGGATGATACTGATTATGTTTATAATAAAAAAGGCGATACTACATTTGAACTTTGTGCAATATTTGCACTACCATCGGAAGATATGAAGAACCGTGGTCCAACATCAGTATATGTCAATGCACCCGACCTAAAATACAACAATGATTCTTGGAATCATAGATCTGGAAATACTTGTTTTGATAGAATGATTGATCCAGAAATATATTCGAAGAATGAACTATTGAGACAAGTACCAGTAAAGCAAATCATAATCCAACAATGAATATAGCCAAAAAGACAAAGATTGTATGTACTATTGGTCCAGCAACTGAAAGTGCTGATAAGATCGAAAAACTCATACAAGCTGGTATGGATATAGCGCGATTCAACTTCTCGCACGATAAATTTGAAGTTCATGAGAGAAGATTTGATACCGTAAAAGAGGTAGAGAAGAAGATCGGCAAATCAATCAAAATAATGCAAGATCTCTGTGGTCCAAAGATAAGAGTAGGGACTTTCAAAGGTGGAATGGTAGAATTGAAACAAGATCAGACTTTTACCTTGACTACTGATGATATTGAAGGAGGAAATGAGGTCGTTAGTATCAATCATTCTGGACTACCAAAAGAAATCAAAGTTGGAAATATTGTTTTATTGCAAGATGGTACAAGGAAATTGGAAGTCATGGAAATAAATGGCAATGAAATAATTACAAAAGTAATAATAGGAGGAAAAGTCCAGAATAATGTTGGCATGAATATTCCTGGCGCAGGTCTATCACTAGACTCTATTACAGAGAAAGATATGAGAGACATTGAATTTGGTGTAAAGAATAAAGTTGATCTAGTTGCTCTTTCATTTGTACGCAATGCTGGAGATATAATTCATTTGAAACAGATATTGAAAGACAAAGGTTTGACTTCAAGAATCATTGCCAAGATCGAAACACCTGAAGCTCTAAAAGATATTGATGAAATCATAAAAGAAGCAGATGGCATAATGGTGGCTCGTGGCGATCTGTCTATAGAAGTTCCAGCCGAAGAAGTACCATTGATACAGAAGACTATAATATATAAATGTAATGTATCCAATAAGCCGGTAATAGTTGCAACACAAATGATGGAGTCTATGGTCAAGAATCCTATTCCGACTAGGGCAGAAGTATCCGATGTTGCAAATGCAATCATAGATGGAGCTGATGCAGTGATGTTATCCGAAGAGACTGCTATAGGTGAATATCCGATAGAGACGGTGAAGGAAATGGCAGAAATAGCAATGCGTATCGAAAGTGAAGTACATATTCGTGATAAGGTAACTGAATTCTAAAAAAGCTTGGTGAAATATCTCCCTCGCCTCCACGCAAGGTCGCCATTCCAAATTGCACCGTATTTGCCTACAAGGATTCGGCAAATACGGGCAATTTGTTCATGGCTCAGATCGCATTGCGTGTTGGCTCGAGAGATATTTCACCAAGCTTTTTATAAGACAATTGCAGAAATAGATTGTATATGTTAGCATCATAGCCATGTTGATGATAAGACTGCAACGCACTGGTAGGAAACACGAACCAACTTTTCGGTTGGTTTTGACTGATTCCAAAAATGGACCAAAGAGTGGTAAATATCTAGAAAATTTGGGTTGGTATGATTCTAGACTCAAGAATAAATTGGAACAATTGAATGTTGAACGTATCAAGTATTGGATATCAAAAGGTGCACAAACATCTGTAACAATTCACAATTATCTTGTTTCGCAGAAGGTAATTGCTGGCAAAAAGATGAATGCATTACCTAGGAAAACTCCGATCAAAAAGGAAGAGGTGAAAGAAGCTCCGAAAGTGGTTGTGACTGAACCTGTACCTGTTCCGTCAGAATAAGTTGAGATTACAGCAAAAGAGGCTTCAGTAACAACCCCACCTGTAGCACCAACAACTTAAAATCTACTTTACTCAATAGAGTGCAAAATAGGTGGGATTATTCCTCCTCGGTGAATTCAAGCCCTTGACTTTAAGTTATTGGTGTGATAGACTTTTAGCGTAAAGTTCTTTGATATGCTAACTTGCATTTGCCACAGCAGAAAGTAGCTTTTTAGGCCATTCTCTGCTGTGGCAAAGCTAAATTGCGAGCCCAACAGTTTGGACCAGTCCTCGAAAAGGACATGTCCACGAAACAGAAAAAGAACACATTATGGATAATATAAAGTTAACGCTCGGTGTTGGTTTGGCTCAAGAAATCGAGCATGCGCTCAACCGCAACGGCTTCCAATCGCTGGAAGAAGTCAAAGCGCTCACTGTCGGGGATTTCCTCGGTCGTGTGAGGGGTGTCCAACTGGGTTTGTATGAAATCAAGCCTATCGAACACGCCATTGACCTCGGTGCCGACCCCTACCTTCCTGACGGCTGGAAGGTGGAAGAACACCAGAGTGGCAAGGTTGCCAAGCTCGAATGCCGTGGAGACGACCTCTATCTCGATGGCAAGAAAATCGAGTTTTGGTTGTCCAAGCTCCAGAAGAAAGGCAATGCCATCCGTGGCAATGACCTGCGCAAGGAACTCGCCAAGCAACGAGTCCTCAACGCCAATGTTTTGGATTATCTCCTGAAGAACCCGCACCTCATTCCCGAGGCATGGAAAAAGGATGAAAACGGAAACACCCGCTACATCTTCTTCTGGGGGACCATCTACCGCGGCGCCGATGACGACCTCTATGTTCGTTGCCTCCGCTGGGGCGGCGGCAGGTGGGGCTGGAACTGCCGCTGGCTTGACAACGACTTCAGGGGCCTCGACCCTGCGGCGGTGTCGGCAAGTTAGCTCTTGAACATCAGTCACTTTGTTCTTCAGAACCTGTGACCTTTGACCTTGGCCCCGTGCGACAACGCGCGGGGCTGATTTATATGGTAAGATGTGGCGGGAGTAGGTGAATATGTGAGCGACTAATGTTGCTTGCTACCGAAACCAGTATCCATACATCGAGAATATCCACGACCAAGATTTTGGGTAGAGTGGTGTATGCAGAACTTCATTAAAAAATGAAAATACTTGGTATGAGGTGCTAAGGCATTACGATGCCAAATACGATTCAGCCCTGAGGGTATCCGAGGGGTGGTGGTATGGATGGTGCTTCATACGATACCGCAGCGCCGATGACAACCTCTATGTTCGTTACCTCAACTGGAACGGCGGCAGGTGGGACTGGAACTACAACTGGCTTGACAACGACTTCAAAGACAACAACCCTGCGGCGGTGTCGGCGACTCTCTTCATTTCTCTCCTGCTTTTGCTGGAGAGTTTTGTTTATTCACTATAGTTTTAGTAGAGGTAGATTTTATAAGCTGTCCACTCCAACCACCGAGCATCTTGCCGACCTCATCTAATTTCACAGAAAGAGCAATATATTTTTTATCATCTATTGATTTAGTTTCCCATAAAATCATGAGTAAAACTTTCAATGTATCGGTTTTTCGAATTGCCAGTCGTATCCACGGTAATTTCTCTTCTTTTGATAAAAATGTCGCAGTTACTGTCGCTTCGATGCTTTCTACTAAGAGATTATCTATTCTATTGCCAAGCGAATATCTTTGTGTTTTCGGTACGAGTCCGTGATATTCATGCCAAAGTTTGTAGCTTGATTTAAGCTTTTCGACAACTGGTAAAAACCGTGGGGGGGGTATTATGAGAAATATGGGACGAATTCAATTCAGCCATAACTACGAAGCTATCATATCCATTGAGAATTTACTAGAGGCGTGGAATGAATTTTCAGCCGACAAAGACAGAAGGGAAGATGTAGCTGAATTTCGATTACAGTTAATGAGACACCTATTACAACTCCACAAAGATTTGAAAAATAGAACATTTGTACATGGTCCATATATGCCCTTCAAAATCAATGATCCCAAACCTCGTAATATCCATAAAGCTACTGTAAGAGATCGAATTTTACATCGAGCACTTTACAGGAAACTATACCCATTCTTTGACCGAACTTTCATCTCTGATTCATATTCTTGTAGGATCGACAAAGGTACACATAGAGCCTTCAAAAAATTTAGCGAGTTTGCCAGACAAGCATCGTGCAATCATACAAAAACTGTTTGGGTTTTGAAATGTGATATTAGAAAGTTCTTTGCTTCAATAGATCATCAAATATTATTTGACATACTCAATTCCTATATTCCCGACCGGGACATTCTTCATCTGTTAGATCAAATAATAAACAGTTTTCATTCGGGTGACCCAAATGTTGGTATGCCACTAGGAAATTTAACTTCTCAATTATTCGCGAATATTTACATGAATAAATTCGATCAATTCATGAAGCATAAAATCAAAGTCAAATACTATATTCGTTATGCCGATGATTTTGTAATCCTTAACACTGATCACAAATTACTTTTATCTATGCTTACAGATATGGACCAATTTTTGAAAGAAAAACTCCATTTGTCATTACATCCCGACAAAACATTTCTCAAGACTTTTGCTTCGGGCGTTGACTTTTTGGGCTGGATACACTTTCCAGATCATCGGGTGTTAAGGACAACTACCAGAAGAAGAATGATGAATAAATGCAATAACGAGCCAAAGTTCGAAACAGTCTCGTCTTATTTGGGTATGTTAAAGCATGGTAATGCCTATAATTATCAGTGCATATTGCAACCAATATATGACCGATTGCTTGAGGAATATCTGCGGTCATTTTAAAATCTTACTTTATGGTGCCTCCGAAGAGGATTCAAAATATTACATTATCACTTGAAACAAAAACGATTGACGGTAATTATTTTTCTGATAGAATATTTGTAGTACAGCGAACTGTACGATTATAATTTAGCTTATAAATATCATGAATCAGCACGCAGATCAGCAGTTTCTCGAATTGGTTATCAAAGCTTTGGTAGACTATCCAGATCAGGTCAAGATTGTTCGCACAGTAGATGAGATGGGAGTACTGCTTACTCTCGAAGTTTCTGCAGCAGATATGGGCAAGATTATTGGTCGTCAAGGCAATACTGCCAAATCAATCCGTACATTACTCCGTGTCGTGGGTATGAAGAATAATTCTCGCGTTAACCTCAAGATAAATGAGCCTGTTGGAGGACTCAAGGATCAGATGCCTTCGGCTGCTCTAAAAGCTTCAAAGTCTGTAGATGAAGCAATGGCAGACCTCAAATTGGAATAAGTGTGAGATCCCATGAATTTCCACATAATTACATTATTTCCTGAAAGCTTCGAATCGTATCTCAATGTTTCAATAGTAAAGAGAGCGCAAAAAGAAGGATATATTGGGATTGAATATTACAATCCTAGAGATTTCGTTTTACCACGCCGAAGCTCGCTCATACGAGCGGAGGCGGGCAAGCCTTCGAAAAAAAGTAAAAAGATGACTTATGCAGAAAGAAGAATTGATGATAGACCATATGGTGGGGGACCGGGTATGGTTATTGAGGCATTGCCAATCGCAAGAGCGATAGAAGAGACGATAAATAAGATAAAAAATAAAAATAAAAAAATAAAGATTGTATTTTTTAGTCCGTCAGGAAAACAGTTTACAAACAAGGTTGCGGACACACTAAAAAAATATACTGATATTATTTTAATATGTGGACGATACGAAGGTATAGACGCTAGAATAAAGAAGATGTTCAAGATGACAGATATCTCTGTTGGACCATATACTCTGACAGGTGGAGAATTGCCTGGAATGATAGTTATTGATTCTATTGCAAGGAGAATAGATGGTGTACTTGGTGATAAACTATCAATCGAAGAAGAGAGGATTGCAAGTCCAGATGTCTATACAAGGCCAGAAGTTATAGAATTTGGGAAAAAGAAATATCGTGTACCAAAAGTCTTATTGAGTGGGCACCATTCAAAGATCAATGATTGGAAAGTCAATAGAAAAGGGAAGTAATTAGATCCTCTCAATTCTTATTACAAGACACAAGTTATCAGATGTCAATATTGACGAGGATTTTGTATATGCTAGGGTACATACAACTTCGCCGTGATTGAGTTCCGGCCAAAATGCGGAGGATTTGGATAGTCATCCAAACCGTGATAAAGAGATAATAAAGCAATTAGTTTTAATAATCCGTTTAAATTTGACGGCATTTTTATGCGTCAAAATAATCTTTTCACCAAATATGTTCAATACTCATGCTCCTCGTCCAAAAAAATATTTTTCTCGCTATCAGGCTCCATTGGCAGATATGCCCAATTTGGTTGAAGCACAAGCGGCATCATTCAAGCAACTTTTGGGAGAAAATATCCCAAACCTTCTCAAGGAATTCTCACCAATCAAAGATTATGCTGAAAAGAAGTTTGAACTTTCACTCGGTGGTTTCGAAGTGATCAAACCAAAGTTCGATGAACATTATGCAAAAAGCAATAAGCTCAATTATGAAGGACAGATCAAGATAAAGGTAACACTCAAAAATAAATCTCTAAATGTAGTAAAAGAGCAAGAAATGTTTCTTGCAGATTTTCCATTGATGACAAACCACGGCACATTTATTATAAATGGTGTTGAGAGAGTGATAGTACCACAATTGGCTCGTTCTTTTGGGGTTTTCTTCACTGCCAATGACGTTAGAGGCAAAGTATATTATGGTGCAAAGATCATCCCTTCACGAGGCGTATGGATGGAAATCGAGACTGATATTGATGGTGTGATGTATTGTAGAATAGACAGGAAAAGAAAGTTCCCCATCACTTCACTTCTACGAGTCTTGGGTGCAGAGAAAAATGAAGACATAATGGACCTATTCAAAGACGATGAAGATGCCAAAAAGACTATTGAACTTACTCTTTCCAAGGATCATGCCAAAACACAGGAAGAGGCTTATGTTGAGATCTACAAAAGACTTCGAGATGGTGATCTAGCTACAGCCGAAAATGCTCGTTCTTTTGTTCGAGCTATATTGAGTGTAGAAAGATACGATCTTTCTCGAGTTGGTAGATTCCGTTTCAATAAACGTTTCAATAAAACAATGGATGAGAAATCATTGGAACGCAGAACTGTAGATACAAATGACCTCTCTATAACGATCAAACATATTGTTGCTTTGAATGTTAATCCGGAAATGCAAGCTGATGATATTGATCATTTGGGTTCACGTCGTGTGAGATATGTCGGTGAATTGATAGAACAGAGGATCAGATTGGGCCTTACACAGATGAAGAGAAATATTCAGGATAGGATGTCTACGATAGAGCCAGATATAACTCAACCCATATCTTTTGTTTATCCAAGACCACTTCAGGCTAGGATCAAAGAATTTTTTACTACCAATCAGCTTTCTCAATTCATGCAACAGACCAATACTCTAGATGAAATCGAACATCTGCGTCTATTGTCGGCACTTGGACCGGGTGGTTTGTCTCGTGAACGTGCAGGCTTCGAAGTACGTGATGTCCATCCATCTCATTATGGCCGATTATGCCCAATACACACTCCAGAAGGTCCAAACATTGGTTTGGTTTTGCACTTGACCAACTATGCACGTATCAATCATTTTGGCATGATAGAAACTCCTTATGCAAAAGTCAAAGATGGGAAAATCACAAAAGAGATTTCATATTTTAATGCTCTAGAAGAAGAAAGCTTCAATATTGCTCATGCTGCTATACCTAGGGACAATTCTGGAAATATAACTATTGATGAAGTCGAAGTTAGGAGAAATGGCAAACCAGCAATAGTCAATAAAAAAGACGTTGATCTTATCGATGTTTCTGCAAATCAAGCATTTTCTGTAGCAACATCACTTATACCATTTCTAAATCATGATGATGCAAACCGTGCTCTCATGGGTTCAAATATGCAAAAACAAGCAACACCATGTCTCGTACCAGAAGTGCCGATCGTTGCAACGGGCATGGAGAGCAAAGCAATCATAGAAACTGGTCGCATTGTGATTGCTCCAGAAGATGGTGAGATCACAAAAGTTGATGCCAGAAGTATATCACTCAAGACCAAGAATGGAATAAAAGATTTCAGTCTAATCCTATTTTCTAGGACAAATGGTTTTACTGCATTTCATCAAAGACCGATAGTAGAACTCGGAGAGAAGGTCAAAAAAGGTGATGTTTTGGCTGATACATCGACTTCTGATCATGGAGAGATAGCTCTTGGACACAATGCCTTGGTTGCATTCATGTCTTGGTCAGGATCAAACTATGAAGATGCCATAATTCTATCCGAACGTGTAGTCAAAAATGCCAAATGGAGTTCTATACATATAGAAGAATTCTTGGTCAATGTACGTGATACAAAACTTGGTCCAGAAGTGACAACGTGTGATATACCAAATGTTGGCGAAGCAAAACTAAAAAATCTGACTGAAGAAGGTATCGTAAGGGTTGGTGCAGAAGTGAGACCTGGGGATATATTGGTCGGAAAGATTTCTCCCAAGAGTGAGACACAACTAACTCCAGAAGAGCGATTGCTCCGATCTATATTTGGAGAAAAGGCACGTGATGTCAAGGATACTTCAAAGAGAATGGAAAATGGCAAACAGGGCCGAGTTATTTCTATCAAAATATTCTCACGTGAGAAAGGTGATAAATTGGAATCAGGAATAATAAAAAAGATATATATAGAAGTTGCTCAAGTAAGAAATATATCTGTAGGAGACAAGATGGCCGGTCGTCACGGTAATAAGGGTGTCATATCCAAAATCCTTCCAGAAGAAGATATGCCATATATGGAAGATGGTACTCCTATAGATGTCATCCTTACACCGCTGGGTGTGCCATCACGTATGAATCTAGGACAGATCCTCGAATTACATTTGGGTCTTGCTGCAAATACTCTCGGATATCAAGCCATTGTTCCTCCATTTATGGGAGCTTTGGAATCCGAGATAAAAGAAGAATTGGTAAAAGCGGGACATGATGCTTCTGGCAAGATGAAATTGCGTGATGGGCGAAATGGAGAATACTTCGATCAACCGATAGCTGTTGGATATATGTATATAATGAAATTGCATCATATGGTCGAAGATAAGATCCATATGCGCTCTATCGGACCATATTCACTCATTACACAGCAACCTTTGGGTGGTAAGGCACAAGGAGGTGGTCAACGCTTCGGAGAAATGGAAGTCTGGGCATTGTTGGGGCATGGTGCTGCACATACACTACGTGAGATCCTTACAGTCAAGTCTGACGATATCATCGGTCGTTCGCAGACTTTCGATTCGATCGTGAAGGGTGAAGCTCTGAAACCACCAAATCTGCCTGCATCATTCAATGTACTTTTGAAGACTCTTAGAGGTCTTGCCTTGAATGTGGAGCTAGTCAAAGAAGATGAAGTTGGTAATGAAAAGGATTGACAGATATTATACTAAGTATATACTTTGTATATACTATCAATTAACAATCAATTATTAAAATACTATGACTATCACTATGATGAGTGTGAAAATCGAGAAAACATTGAAAGATCAGGCTTTAAATCTGGCCCATGATCTGGGCGTGTCTCTGAATGCGGTTATCAATGGCTTTATAAAGGAATTTATTTCTGAAAGAAAAGTCACTTTTGCTGACCATCCTATGCCAAATGCAAAGACAAGAAAAGTATTGGATGAACTTCTGGCTGATTCTAAAGAGAATAAGAATTTTGTTGGACCATTTGATTCTGCCAAGGAAGCTATTGGTTATCTACATTCGAAAAGATCATGATCATAGATTTTCACAAGAGATTTGTTAAGCAATATGATAAATTACCAACCAAATTACAACAAAAGTTTGATGATAAATTAGAAATCTTCATGAAAGATCCAACTGCACCAGAATTGAATAATCATACTCTTCATGGCAAGTATTTAGGATGTCGTAGTATCAATGTGACTGGAAATATACGAGTAATTTATGAAATAAAAGCAAATGGGATTCGTCTTCTGAAGATTGGTTCACACAGTGAATTGTATGAATAATTTTTTGATTAATATTATGAAAACAAATACACAAAAAGGTTCAATATTGAAGATTACAGAGATTATCACAACTGCAATTTTAATTTAACAAATATGCAAACACAAACAACCAAAAAATCCCAAGACATTCAGGACTTTGACCTCATTCGATTGACTATAGCGTCCCCTGAGAAGATATTGGAATGGTCTTATGGCGAGATTACCAAGCCAGAGACGATCAACTATAGAACGCAAAGAAGTGAAAAGGGTGGTCTATTCGATGAAAGAATATTTGGACCAGATCGTGACTATGAATGTTATTGCGGTAAATATAGAGGAATACGATACAAAGGTATTGTTTGTGAAAAATGTGGTGTAGAGATCACTCGTTCGATAGTAAGACGGGAAAGGATGGGCCATATCGAACTTGCATCTCCTGTTTCTCATATTTGGTTCTTGAGGAGTGTACCATCAAGGATTGGTCTTATACTAGGTATGACGTCAGGAGATCTAGAAAAAGTCGTCTACTTTGCTGGATATATAGTCATCAAAGTTCATGAACAAGAGAAAGTAAAATTCTTGAAAGAACTTGACAATGAATACAAAACAAAAGTAAAAAGTTCTCAAGATGATAAAACAAAAGAAGCATTGAAAGAGCTGGTATTAAATGCGAGAAGAGAGATAGAGACAATTGTTCCTGGTTTTGTTATGGACGAAGTTACATATCATAAATATGCAATGAAGTATGGAGGACTCTTTGAATCTGGAATTGGAGCAGAAGCAATATTTGAAATATTGAAGAAGGTTGATATGCCAAAACTCAAAGTAGAACTCGATAAAGAATATGAAACTGTAAGCTCTGCTGACAAAGACAAATTGGCCAAGAGGATATCATTGGTAAAACAGATGATAAAAGCAAATATTCGTCCAGAATGGATGTTCCTAACCAAGATCCCTGTAATCCCACCAGGCATCCGTCCAATGGTTGCTCTAGATGGTGGCAGATTTGCCACTTCTGATGTCAATGACTTATATAGGAGAGTAATCAATAGAAACAATCGCTTACTAAAACTAAAAGATATCAATGCTCCAGAAGTTATATTGCGCAATGAAAAGCGCATTCTCCAAGAAGCAGTAGACGCTCTCATAGACAACTCTATCCGTCACGGCTCTTCTGCTGGTGCTGCTGCAGCTGCTGCACAAAAACGAGCACTCAAGTCTCTGTCTGATAGTTTGAAATCAAAGAGAGGACTATTTCGCCAAAACCTTCTCGGTAAACGTGTAGACTATTCAGGACGTTCTGTCATCGTAGTTGGTCCAGAATTGAGACTAGATCAATGTGGTTTGCCAAAGCATATGGCATTAGAATTATTCCGACCATTTGTTATTTCTGGACTTTTGAAAAGAGAATTGGCTTACAATATTCGTGGTGCAAATAGATTGATAGATGATGATTCAAAAGAAGTCTGGGAAATCCTAGAAGAAGTAATCAAAAACAAATATGTATTGCTAAATCGTGCTCCTACATTGCATCGCCTAGGTATACAAGCTTTTCAGCCTATACTTATAGAAGGGAATGCAATCCAGGTTCATCCATTGGTTTGCACTGCTTTCAATGCTGACTTTGATGGCGATCAAATGGCAGTACATATACCACTTTCCGAGGAGGCACAGCTTGAAGCCAGAGAAATTATGGCTGCTGATAAGAATGTATTGAAACCAGGTAACAATGATCCAACTGTTGTTGCAAAAATGTTGGATATTGTTCTCGGTTGTTTCTGGGTCACAAAGATAAAAGTGAGAGATAATAATAAAAATGCTGCTAACAATATAAGAATGTTTGAATCACCAGAGGCTGCTGTACTCGCCTATGATTTTAAGTCAATCGATCTCCGTGAACCTATAAAAGTATTGGCAACAAACAATAAGAAATACGAAAAATTCAATAATGCTATATTTGAAACGACTGTCGGTAGGATATTATTCAATAATATTTTGTTTGATGATTATCCTTTTGTCAATGAAGAGGTAGGTCGAAAGAAATTGGGACAAATAATTGATGATATGATCACTTTCCATGGAGCCAAGAATATTGCCCCAATACTCGATAAGATAAAGAGTTTTGGTTTTAGTTTTGCGACTTATTCTGGTACGACTTGGGGAATTGATGATATTATGATTCCTTCTTCAAAAGGAGAGTTAATAATAAAAGGCAAGAGACAAGCAAATATCGTTACACAACAATTTAATGAAGGACTTTTGACCGAGGAAGAACGTATAAGGAAACATATTGAAACATGGCAAAAAGTCAAAGGAGAAGTCGAGAAAGCTATCCCACCAAGTTTGGATAAGAATGGTTCTGTTTATGATATGGTAACTTCTGGTGCTAGAGGTTCTCTATCCCAGATCACACAAATGGCTGGAATGAAAGGATTGATTGCTTCAGTCTCTGGAGAGACTATTGAATTTCCTATTATTTCTTGTGCAAAGGAAGGTCTAACTCCTATCGAATATTTCATCACTACTCACGGTTCACGTAAAGGTCTTACAGATACAGCGCTCAATACTGCCAAAGCAGGTTATCTCACGCGTAAACTATTCGTTGTTGCCCAAGATGTTGTTATTTCTGAAGATGATTGTGGTACAAAAGATTTTATTATTATCCACAAACAAACAGCTTCTGGTATAAATATTCCAATTTCGAAGAGTATTCGTGGCAGAGTATTGGCAGAATCCGTAAAAGATATAAGTGGTAATACGATATTCAATAAAGGTCATATTATCAGTAAAGGCGATGCACTCAAAATAGAAGAAGCTGGTGTAAATGAAGTTCATGTACGTTCTCCACTTTCATGTAAAACAATGAGGGGTGTATGTGCACAGTGTTATGGACTAGACTTGGGTAAAAACGAGCTAATTGCTCTAGGTGAAGCTGTAGGGACCGTTGCTGCACAAGCAATAGGTGAGCCAGGAACACAACTTACAATGAGAACATTCCATGCTGGAGGTACTGCTTCACATGGTGGAGATATAACACAAGGTTTACCTCGAGTTGAAGAAATATTCGAAAAACGTCGTCCAAAGAATCCAGCTGTAGTTGCAACTGTTAACGGTATGGTTACTGAAGTCAAAGATATGGGCAAAGAAAGACTAATTCGTGTTATACCAGAGATCGAAGATAAAGGTAAAAACAAAAAAGCAAGTGAAATTGAATATGTATTCCCATATCGTAGAACACCTTTTGTAAAAGCTGGTGATAAAGTAAAGAAGGGTGATCTATTGACAGATGGTTCTGCCGAAATTGATGAAGTATTTGAATATGGAGGAGAGGAGCGTGCAAAAGACTATGTTATTACAGAGGTTGGTAAGATATATGAATTACAAGGAGAAACAGTATCCAGAAAACACATCGAAATTATCGTAAAACAAATGTTCTCCAGACGTCGTGTCTCTGAAGGAGGAGATACAAATCTAACAGAAGGTATGATAGTTGATGATGTTCAACTAGCAGAAGAAAATGTTATGGCAAAAGCTAAAGGGGGTTCTATAGCAAAAGTGACAAAGATTGTTATGGGAATCACAGAGACTTCTCTTACAAGACAATCTTTCCTTTCGGCTGCATCTTTCCAACATACTACTCGTGTTCTCATAGCAAATTCCGTGCGCTCGGCAGAGGATGATCTAACTGGACTAATGGAAAATGTTATTATCGGACGCCTTGTACCAGCTGGTACTGGCTTCCCTGGTTCACCAAAGCAAAAGATGATAAATGATATGAAAAGAGAGATAAAGTCAAATGAATAAATAAGATCTGAATATTTGTACTTTTGCTATCTTATCATATACTTGCAATATGAATCGTTCTACCGTAGAAGAAATCAAAGCTCGACTTTCAATAGAAGATGTTCTTGGTTCTTATATAAAACTAGAAAGAGCAGGCAAATCATTGAAAGCAAAGTGTCCATTTCACAATGAAAAGACTCCTTCTTTTTTCGTCTCTCCGGAAAGAGGTGGTTATTATTGTTTTGGCTGTGGTGCCAAAGGAGATATATTCTCATTTGTTGAACAGTTTGAAGGACTGGACTTTCGTGGGGCATTGAAGCTTCTTGCAGAAAAGGCTGGCGTACCTATTGTTCATGATCAAAAATCTGATGGTGAAAGAGATCATCTATACGCTCTCATAGAAGAAGCAACAAAGTATTTTGAATTTCAATTCGAAAGATCCAAAGAAGCAAGGGAATACTTGAAATGTCGTGGAATAAAAGAAGAAACTCGAAAACTATTTCGAATAGGTTTTGCTCCAGATGGTTGGCGCAATCTTTCTATTTATATGAAGGGTAAAGGTTACAATGATGCCATCCTCGAAAAAGTGGGTCTTGTGAAGAGGAAAGAATCAAGTGGGATAGGAGCCGCGACCGTCGCAGGGGCGACAAATGGCGACTTCGCGAAGCGAACGAAGGCATTTAGTCGCCCCGAGGAGGGAGCGGCGGATCCTGCTCATGTAAATATGGATTCCCGCTTTCGCGGGAATGACAGTGGGTTTTACGACCGATTTCGTGGACGAATAATGTTTCCAATAAATGACTCTAGTGGTCGGGTGATTGCATTCTCCGGACGAATACTCAAAGATGATGGCCAATCTGCAAAATATCTGAATAGTCCAGATACACCACTATTCGATAAATCCGCAGTCTTGTATGGCTTGGACAAAGCAAAAAGTGAGATAAGAAGACTCAATTATTCTATATTTGTCGAAGGTCAAATGGACCTAGTCATGTCACATCAAGCAGGGATTTGTAATACAGTTGCATCTTCAGGAACTGCTCTAGGAGATGAAGTTTATAAAAGTGATGGAGTTGTGAGTAATCTCGGCTTGGTGAGACGCCTATCACCAAATATAATTATTGCATTTGACTCCGATCCTGCAGGACGAAAAGCAGCTATGAGAGCATCAGGTATTGCTTTATCGCTCGGCATGGATGTAAAGATTGCTGATATTGTCGGAGGCAAAGATCCTGCCGATCTTGCAAGAGAAGATACAAACAAGTGGAAAGAAGTATTGCGCAATGCAAAACCAGTTATTGAATTTGAGATAAACAATGTTTTACGTGAATTTCAAGATAAACGCAAACTTATCCGAGCAATAGAAGAGCGTGTATTACCATTACTTGCAAGGATAGAAAGTGCTAGTGATCAATCACATTTTGTACAGATGATTGCCGATCATTCAAAGACTCCAATAGATACAATATGGCAAGATTTGAAAGTTATAGAAAAGCGTTTGAAGCAAGAAAATAAAACCGATGATAAAATTGTTACCAAGACCAGCGATGAACAATCCAAACGCATTGATCTTATAGAAAGACGTCTATTTGGACTTTTGTATCTCATGAAAAAAGAGAAGTCAAAAAAGGTAGATACATTTATAGAAGAATTGAAGAGACTTGATCAGAAATCTTATGACATACGTAAAGCTAGAGCAGATAGTATAGCGAGTGATCTAGTATTTGAGGCTGAAGCATTCTTTGGCAATGATGAAGATTTATGGGAAAAAAATGCAAAAGAATTATTGATCAATTTTGAAGAGGATCTCATCAATATAGAATTGATAGATACTATGCAAGAATTGAAAATTGCCGAAGCTCGTCATAATACAAAATCTGTTGCAGAATTGGCAAAGAAATGTCAGGCCCTTTCGATCCGTAAAGCAGAAATCAATAAAAGACGAAGGATATAATTTGCATAATTATATTATATGATATAATCCCGATATGCAGACTTATGCCATTCGTTCAAATGTTTTGTTTCTCGACTCGATCATGAATCGTGAGTATGTTCAGACGATCCATGATTTGCCGACAGAAGAGAAACCACGCGAAAGATTGATGTCACAAGGGCCAGAAGCATTGAGTGTGAAGGAGCTTTTAGCGGTAGTCCTAGGCGTCGGTACGGTCAAAGAAGATGTACTCGAAATGGCAAACCGTCTCATTCGTGAATATGGTGAAAAGAGCATCTTGGCCGAAAAAGATGCTAAGCATCTTGCTTTTGAGATGAATGTACCGATTGTTAAAGCGTGTGTTATTGTAGCTTGTGGTGAACTCGGACGACGTTTTTACGATCGAAACCAATCAAATTTCGCGACGATAAGAAGTGCAAAAGATGCCTATGAATATTTACAGGATATGCGTAATTTGCCAAAAGAACATTTACGTGGATTGTATTTGAATAGTCGAAATCATATCATTCGTGATGAAGTTATATCAATAGGCACAATAAATACAAATATTGTTCACCCCCGTGAAGTTTTTCGTCCTGCAATAGAGTCAAATGCATCTGCTATAGTTCTTGCTCACAATCATCCTTCTGGTGAAGCGACACCTTCATCCGAAGATATAGAGATAACCAAACAGATCATACAAGCAGGTAAAATTCTAGGTATTTCACTTCTCGATCATATCATAATAACAAAAGATGAATTCGTCAGTATAAAGGCAAATTATTAAATAATAAAAAACAAATGGTTGGAAATTATAATATTGTATCCCCATCTCTAGATGGGATATTATCTCATGAATCAGTAGTATATGATGGCTTGAAGAGACCTCTCGAAATTGTAAGGATATTTGATCGGCCAGAATGGTGTAATAGAGAAAAGTTACCAGAACGACATATTATCGAAGATTATTTTCATGATCTATATGGAGTATTGATAAAAAAGATTTCTCAATTCTCTATAGATGCTTCACCTTCATCTGATGAGGCAGTAAAATTGCAGGCAATGTTACAAGAATTCACGAAAGTAAAAAAACTTTTGGCTCAAAATACAAAATCAGAATAAACTTCACTCTCTATACACACTCTTTTCACCTATCTCTTTTTACCGTAAACTGTCTTTATGACTTCCCGGGATTATTTCAAAGGAAAAAGAGTTGCCCTTATAGGTCTTGGCCATAATGGTGAAATGGTTGAAGATGCAAGATTTCTTATAAAGGCAGGGGCGATACTGTCAGTATATGATTTACAGAGCGAAGCCAAACTCAAGAGCTATCTTGTTTTTTTGCGTGGAGAAGGTCTAGCCAACTATGTTTGTGGATCAATACCCATGGATGACCTTGTTGATATGGATCTCATCATATTGTCACATGAATACCCACGGGATTCATCATTTCTCACACTAGCAAAAAAAGAGAATATCCAGATCGAATATCCAGAGACTTTATTTTTCAGACTCGCTCCACCACTTACTGTTGTTGGTATTATGGGTATGTGTGGCAAGACATCTTTGATCTCAATGCTACGGCCTATGCTCGAAAAAGTGAGTGATAGTGTTTTCACTGCTGATCATGAATCTGGCAAAGGGATATTATCTTTTTTAAGAAAAGCAAAAAATGGAGACATTTTGATATTGAAGATAACAGACATCATATTCAATGAATTGCGAGAAGTAAGGATCAGTCCACAAGTTGCAATATTTACTACTGTACCTCAAAAAGGCACATATGCAGATTCTCCTTTTGAGATATTGGATTTTCAGACATACAATAATTTTATTATTGCGAGTGATGAGATCATAGATGCTACTCGTCTCTATAGATTCCAGCCAAAAGCCAAGATGTTACGTACCAAACCATCTCTTATTACAGAAGAGTTTGATTTCAAAGGTAGAACACATGATCGTGAAAATGCGGCTCTTTCATTTCAGGCTGCAAGATTATTCAAGGTTCCAGATGACTTTATCCAAGAAATATTGAGCAATTGGAAACCACTCAAGGGTAGAATAGAACTTATAAAGAAGATCAAAGGTATTGAATTTTATAATGATAGTGCATCTGTAAATCCTGCTTCAACAATAGCTAGTATTATTTCATTGTCTCTAAATCGAAATATTATTCTTATCCTAGGTGGAGCAGAGAGTGGCTTTGATTATCGTGAATTGCATGCAATCTTGCCACAATATGTACATACGGTGATACTTATCCCTGGTAGTGGGACAATGAAAGAAAGAAGAACGATAGAAAGACTCGATCATGTCGAAGTCATGTCAGTACCATCCATAGAAGAAGCGACAGTATTGGCTCGCGAACATGCGAGAAGTGGGGATAAGATTTTATTTAGTCCAGGATTTTCTGCAAATGGCATAGATCCATCGAGAAAAGATCGAGGTGAAAGGTTTGTAAAATCTGTGAGAGGATTGTAGTTTATAAAATGACTGCCACATATTATCAATCACCACAAATCAGGCATACAATAGCTCCATTTATAGGATGTTTTGTCTTTACTGCTTTCATTGCACCGACTATAGATAATGCACTATTTGTAGATATTTCTATTCCAGTATTTTCTTTTGCTAGTTGTATTGCAGAGTGAATATCGTCATTTGTAGCTAACCATCCATTCCCACCAGCTCTTTGGATAAGTGATACTAGTACGTCTTTCCGATTTGCTACTATATCGACTATGGCATCAGCGACAGATCTCTCTTTTGAAGTATCAAAAGGCCCAAATGAATCTATAATCGGATGACAAGAAGAAGTTTGAACGATATGAACTTGAATTGGTAATTTATTATCAGAAAAGTTTTGAGCCAAAGATTGTGCAGTTGTGCCAGAAGAAGTGCCAATAAAGACCGCACCAATATTACTAATGCTCGATATTTCTTCTGCTAAAGATTGATAACCGATAAGGGCAATATCATCTGTTGATTGACGTAAACTTCTAGCACCACTCTTTGCTGCTTCAGTTAGAGCCTGAAGTGGACGATCTATTTTGGATATCTTGATATTCTCATCAATAAGATTATTCAACTTTTCCAATTTATCTCTTTCTATATTATTCCCAACAAATATATCGAGCTTGATTGGAGCATCTAAATTCTTTGCATTGATTTCTTTCACATATAATGTTGCTGCTAAACCTGCATTACCAGATGAAGAGATTGCAAAATGTCTATCACCACTTTTAAGATAATGGTCAATCATAAAAGGTATTGATCTACCTTTATGAGATCCTAGGGGATGCAGATCTTCGCGTTTGAAGTAAAGATTTCCTGAAAAGCCGATTGCTTGCGCCAATTTTTCATATTTTTGATACGGAGTAATCATATTGCAATATTACACTTTTCTCGCTATTATTAAAAGGCATTATCGACAGCTAATTCGATAGGTCAGAGTTATAAATATATGCCAATACATCAAAATATGAAAAGCGAAAATTCATTGCTAATTTGTCCAGAATGCAAAAACACTGTCAATTTGTCTAGATATCCAAATCTTGCACAAGGTATGGTTATAGAATGTGATCATTGTGGTATGACACTTCTTGTAAAGGATATTACCGATAGTGGCGAAATCAAGACTGATATTGTTGATGAAGGGAAGTGATTTATATTAAAAGCCCGACGAAATATCTCTCTCGCCTCCACGCAAGGTCGCCATTCCAAATTGCAACCATATTTGCTTACAAGGATTCAGCAAATATGGGCAATTTGTTCATGGCTCACATTGCATTGCGTGTCAGCTCGAGAGTATATTTCGTTGGGCTTTTTTGAAAACTGATCTTAATTACTTAGTATCTTCACAATAGTTTCGATCATCCCACGGAAACCATGAGATCCCAAGAATACGATAACATCACCTTTTTCTGATTGTGATTTGAGTGATTGAATCAATATTTCATCATCGTCAATGTATTTTGTATTTGCATGAGTATAAGACATGGTGCTAGCCAATTCTTCTCCTTCAAGTGGTTTATTCGGATTTGTAGGGTCAACTTTTAGTTTTGTGAGACGTGGAATCAAGACAGAGTCAGCATCTTTGAAAGCATTATTGTATGCTTTTATAGAATCCCTTTGTCTGCCACCAATGTTTGGTTCATAAACAGCGATAATTTTGGCATCATAGACTTCACGGATACTTGTAAGTACTGAACTTGCTTTCTCTGGAGTTGGTGCATGACAGTCTAGAACTGTTATATCTCCATCCAATCTCTTTTCAAATCGCCTTTTTATGCCTTTGAATTCACCAATACTTTTTATGATTTCTTTTGGATCTATATCAATAGATACTGCCATAGCAAAAGCCCCAGTGATATTTTCTGCATTGAATCGTCCGAGCATGGGGGACACTATTTCATAAGAAGTATTTTGTTGATCAATTTTGAATCTCAATCCTTTCTTTGTATGTTCTATTGAATGCAATCTGAAATCTGAAGAAGGATTTTCTCCATATGTAATTACTTTTGTTTTGGCATTGGCCAAAATTTTATTTACACCAGCATTGTCTATGCAAGCAACTACGATCCCAGAATCTGGAATTTGTCTTACAAGTTTTTCGAATGTATTAAAGTAATCCTTTTCTGTCGGATACAGATCTGCATGATCCCATGATACAGATGTTAATAATAAATGAGTTGGCGAGAATAAATCGAATTTGGGTCTTCTATCAGAAATAGAAATCTGATATTCATCTCCCTCGACTACAGACCAGTCAGAATCAGTGATGAGACCAGTATCATGTGATAGGGAAAGTCCGCCGGTGAAATAGCTCGGTTTTATCTCGGTATTTCCAAGAATAAAAGACAACAATGCTGATGAAGTTGTTTTGCCCCATGTTCCAACAACAACTATCGAATTTTTCTTTATAATATATTTTGCCAATGCTTCTGCAAATGAAATAACTGGTATGCCCAACTCTTTTGCATTTATTGTTTCTGGATTGTTGGGACTAGTACCACTACCACCAACAATGACTATGTCTGGATTTCCATTCTCTATCATTTTCTCTGTATGCCAACCAGCATAAAATGATATTCCTTTATTTTCTAATTCTGTTGAAATAGGAGGGAAGAATCCTTTATCACTACCAGTAACCTTCACGCCTTTGTTATGAAGTGCAATTGCGAGTGCGCTTGTGGCTACACCACATATACCGATGATATGGACTCGGCCTGGAAGATTTTGTGATTGAGAAGCCATACTAAACTCTTTCTAATACAGTGACCTTGTCTTCTAGATTTGAGATTCTGGATTCATGACCTTTCATGAATACTATCAAAGCTCGTATTTCCATTTGTCCCTTTTCTTGCATATCTTTCATATATTTCATGTCTTCTCTTAGGTGGGAGAACTGTATATAGACCTCCTTTTTGAAATTCATCAATTCTAAACTCAAATTACCAAGTCCTTGTTCGACTCCATCTAGTCGGCATTCTACATTATCAAGTCTTTTATAAATCCCATCAAATCTATTATCTATAGACGTGAATTGCACTGCCGACATACGAGCAAGACTATCCACCTCTTCATGGACAAATCCTTCTGTTACAAACCTACTCTTGATCGGTATTTTCTTTTTTGATTGCTTTGCTTTCATAGGGATAATTTTATCACTAAAAAATATATTCTTGCAATATTGTAGACATGAAAATATTGTGTTCTAAGTTATTTTTTAAGCAGTATTTTTACTTTTTCTATATCATCTGACCACTCTTTGCCATCGAACCATTGTAGGCCCTTGAATTGGAGTTTATAAGTATCATTTGGTCTTTGAAGTGAACCGAGATATATGTATCTTTTCCTAGAATCTTTTGCGTATATTATTGCATTTATCATCATCCACAAACCCATATCTTTTATTGCAGACTCTATATCATAGAATGGGTAGCTATAGTGAATGATTGCATCATCTTGATAGCATATTGCATATCCGACCTTTTCTGAATCTATTGAATATTCCAATAAAGTATTGAAATTACTTTTTGAATCATTAGAGAGCATCTCTTTTACCTTCTGTGCACTCATAATATCTGGCCCAAATTTCAAATCATAAAAGTCTTTGGCCAACTTGGATATTTTCCAATCATAGTCTTTCATAGGTAAATTATTCACCTTGAAATTTATATTCTGAATCTTTCTTAATATTCTGCGGTTTTCACTACTTTTTTCAAATTTCTCCAGATCAATCCTAACGCCTCTCGTCTCATGCATAATACCTTTGCCTAGACGAGTAAATAGATAGCCATTGTCATACATGACATCTATATTCTCTGTAGAGAAATCAGTTATTGTTTTTTCATCCCATTTCAAATATTTCATCAATGTAATGCCAACCAAAAACCAAATACTACGAAGATAAAGTGAACAACCCAAAAACGCATAACAGTCTTCTCTTCACTCCATCCTCTGATCTCAAAATGGTGATGAAGAGGAGCCATAGCAAATATCCTCTTGCCAAATAAATATCTAGATATCACTTGTATGACTACTGATCCTGCTTCTACATAGAACATAAAGCCGAGGAAAATGAGAGATGGCATTTCACCTATTGCAAGTGCATTGACCGCAAGCAAAGCTCCCAAGCCTAAAGAGCCAACATCACCCATCATAAATCGTGCAGGTTTGATATTGAAATATGTATAAACAGCCAAGGCGCCTACGAGGGTGGCATTTAGGATTGCAATTTCTCCGAAGCCATTGATCCAGCTCAAAAATGTTAAAGCGCTGAAAGTGGTGATCAACATTCCACCAGCCAGACCATCCATACCATCTGCAATATTTACTGCATTTGCTGTGAACATGATTACAAAGATCATTATTGGTACGATTATCCAGCCTGCCAACCATTCGAACCCGAATGGGAAATAGACATAGTGCCAAGCAGGTCCGAGCTTGGAATATATCCAATATGCGGCTATCGTTCCTGCGATGAATTGTAGTATCAATTTCTCGTGTACAAATACTCCACGTCTAGTGCGCGAACCGAACCAAACAGAAATGCGCTTGAAAGCAGTCCACGGTAATGTAATAAAATACCAGACACGCATTCGAAAGTCTTTGTGAATACGTATCAAGTTCCAAATATGAGATAGTTTGCGCGAACGGCGCTCTGCACCGTATACATTCATGAGATCATCAATAAATCCCAAAAGTGCTGCCATAATCATGATACCTACTGGTACCCAAGTGAAACCTCTTGACCAATTGAGAGTATAAGTTACAACTGCTGTTGTTATTATGACTAGTAAACCACCCATTACAGGAGTTTGAGCTTTGTAAGCATGAGAGCCGAGATTTGAAAGCTCAACTTTTGCTCCTTTTACGATCTTGAATTGATATAGGAATTTGGTGAGGAGTGGTGCCCAAGCAAAAGCTACGACAGCCCCAATAATCGCAAAACCGAGGATATAGGCCAGATCGGCAGTTCCTTGCAGGAATGTTAACATGACAAAAAGGATACCATAAAAAGCTGTTTTTGGCGATTATAGAACCTTGAATGAGTCTCAGGAAAAGGTTATGTCATTTCGTGAATCTGCGTAACTCGCTTGCGTCATTCTCCTGTATTTCCACAAAAGACTCGGCCTCTCGGACATAAACGGCCTCATCTTTTGGGAAATACTAGTCGAATGACTACGCTCGGACAGTACTCGATTCACGAAATGACATAACCTTTTCCTGATTTGTATCAATCCTTTATCACTCTCCTAACTTCTGTATTTGATATTTGAGCTCTATTGAAGATGCGATTGTTTGTATCACTTTCATTTTCACTCCAACTCTGTTCGGTAATTGATTTGTTTAAATCGAGTATTTCTATACTACCTTGCTTCACGCCTGTTCCATATAGACCATCTTCTGGATATGCAACTGTGTGACTATAATAAATCTTTATTGGCACAAAATTTTGATAATCAACCTGATGAATGATTAGAATATGATCACGTTCAGTGTTGCGGATCTGGGTATCACTATTGGAATCTATTTTTGCAAGCATTGTTATCACATCTCCAACTTGTATTTCTTTTATAGCAATTATTCGACTATTTTTATCATTTGCAAATGTTGCCACATCACAATTCTCTACTGGTCGAAAGTGACATCGTATCTTGCCAACTATTCCTTTGCAACTGGTAAAATGAATATGTTTATCGAGCGATCCATAGCCACGCTCTTCATTTTCTGCATTTAGAACATAGTATGCAAAGCCAGAACAATCTATACCAATATTATTTTCTACTAGCATTTTCTTCAATGCTTCATCATTCAAAAGACTTGGAGAAATATGACTCTTTATCATTAGTCCTTGAACTTCTTCAAAAATATCTTTTGGACTTCCTTTGCCACCGTATGTGCGGAGAGTTGCTCGTGCGCGAGAGGCTTTATTATTGAAATATGGAACATTACACACTGCACTACCTACAGCGAAATGGCGATATTGATCAATAACAGATAGGGCGCGAGATGAGAGCGTTTTGGTGTTCATGGTGGTTGGTACTATATTAATTCTTTATCAGATTATTTTCCAATAATGCAAGCTCTGATTTTCTCACCCGCTTCATTAAATTGATTGTGTTTAGAGATTATCCCTTTATTACTATGTATCCTGACAAGATCTGAATTTATCTCTGTATTTGAATATGCAATAACATTGTATCCGGATGATTCCAGAGAGTCGATCACACTCTTTGAAATATTTGTAATATCTTTTGTAACCCTTTGAATTATCTGCGCGCCCTCCTCGATCTCAATTATGGGTCTTTCTATTTGTATATCTTGCAAAGCAAGTAAATGTGCTTCGAATACGGAGGTCTGACCTCCGTATCTTGATTGCAACTGTGATTCAAAAGTCGTCGAAGCTGGTTGTCTAGCATTTATCTCTATTAGAAAGATTTTACCAGTCTTTTCTTCTTTGATAATATCAATACCAAAAAGTCCTTTCCAACCATCCTTGTGCATTTTTTCACCAATTTCTCGCGCTATTTGATGGATATATTCAACCTCTGATTTATTGAGTAACGCTGGTACGATTTTCCCCCAATCATTACCAATCGTGCTGAATCGGTTATCTGTAAATGGTGGGAGACCTGTTATCTGATAACTAATATTTCCAATTAAGATAGTATTTGGTGCCACTACCATATTAACGGTAAATGAAGGTCCGTTGATAAAAGTTGTGGCTCGAGCCAACCTTTCTGGAAACTTTGCTTGAATGGTATCAAGTTCCTTTTGAGAATTTACAAGAATAGTTCCATCTCCTGTATGTCCGTGCGCCCACTGGACGACAATAGGTTGGTCGGACCATTTCAAATTTTTAGCAAGTGAAATAGAGTGTGGTGGTAAATATTTCGCCAATTCTCCGAGCCATTCGACTTGTGTGATCTTATTCTCATATTTTTCCGCTAATGTGGATGGAGGATTGAGTAAATTCCAGCCATTCTTTTTGACGATATCTTCAATCAGCGAAGTATTCTTAAAAACCAAAACTGTAGAATCGTTCTGATTGATATAATCTCGTACCTTGTTCTGTTCTAATAGTTCTGCAGTGTCAAGAATGGTCGCATTTTCAATTAAAAGAATATTGTTTCCAATCGAATTGTTTGTATTATTCAAATTTTTCAATATCTTTTCGGAGTATGAAGTCTTATTTGAGACAATCATATAGTTATCATTTGGCAAAACACCCAAAGCGCGTTCGATGTCGCGGGTTACATAAACGATACGGTTTGTTGGTTCGTTTGCAGACATAGTACCTATATTAGTGTCTAAATGGATAAATGTAAAATGATTGTTAAATTTCAGTTGATGGATGTGAAGAGTATGGTAGAGTGGTAATCATGAAATCAAATAAGTTAGCCATATTCGAAGGCAAAAAAATACGCAGGATTTGGGATGAGGAAAAAGAGTTATGGTATTTTTCGGTGGTTGATGTGGTTGGTGCGCTCAATGCTAGTGAAAATCCGAGAAATTATTGGAAAGTGTTGAAAAACCGCTTAAAACAAGAAGGAAGTGAGGTGGTTACAAAATGTAACCAACTGAAAATGCGAGCTGCGGATGGTAAATTTTATCTAACAGATGCGGCTGATACGGAGACGATGTTTCGTGTAATCCAGTCAATCCCATCACCAAAAGCTGAGCCGTTCAAATTGTGGTTGGCGAAAGTGGGTTATGAAAGAATCGAAGAAATAAACGACCCAGAAAAGGCGCTCAATCGTAGTAGACATTATTGGCAGGGAATGGGACGAAGTCAAAAATGGATTCAACAAAGAATGATGGGGCAGGAAATCCGGAATAATCTTACAGATTATTGGAAAGATAATGAAGTCAAGGAAAAGGATGAATACGCTATTTTGACAAATATCATTCATCAGGAGTAGATGAAAGTAATTTTATTAAACGAATTAAATAACATTTTATTATGTCTACTTTATCTGTCGTTGGCACTCCAATTGGCAATCTCGGTGATATCACACTTCGGGCTATTGAAGTACTCAAGAATGTGGACTTGATATTGTGCGAAGATACCAGAGTCACACGCAAACTTCTCGATAAATATGAGATCAAAACACATACACTTTCATATCATATGCATAGTAGACTTTCGCGAGTAGAGGAGATAATAGGACTTTTGAAATCTGGCAAAAATCTTGCTCTTGTCTCTGACGCAGGTACACCATGTATATCTGATCCTGGTTCGGAGCTTGTAGCGAGGATCAGGAAAGAATGTGCAAAAGAGATAGAAGAAAATGAATTGAAAATAGAATCTATTCCTGGTCCATCTGCTCTCATCTCTGCTTTTTCTATTGCAGGAATATCTCACAATGATTTCACCTTCTTGGGATTTTTGCCTCATAAGAAGGGGAAAGAGACTTTGCTAAAAGAAATTATTGCATCAAAACGAACCATGATTTTCTACGAATCACCACATAGGATATTGAAGACGCTGAAGTCATTGGCAACAATCTCGATAACTTCGCCGACTACCCCCCTCCGAGACGCATCGCACCACGCTGTTAAGTCTCGTCGGGGGGTGTCGGCTTCGTTACGAGACTGTTGCCATGCATACTATGAAGATATTCAAAAATCGATGAAAATAACTGTATGCAGAGAACTTACAAAAATATTCGAAGAAGTAGTCAGTGGTTCGGTAGATGAAGTTGTGAAATATTTTGAATTGAATTCCGATAAAGTCCGCGGTGAATTTGTAGTAATAGTTTCCAAATAAAAGAGCCACGTCAGTGAAATTGAATAGACGTGGCTTTGCTAACGACTGCGTATGATCTCAAGTGCATTCTCGATCAATTCGTGGACAATCGCAATGTCTTGTTTCGTAGAGGAAAGGGTTACAACATCTCCCTGTGTAGATTTGACTTTGATGCGGTCTATACCATTATTTTCCAAGACCACACAACCCTCAAAGATGATCTCATAATCACATATAACCTTACCCTTATCATCAACCTGCCACTTTGGAGGGTCACCTCTCTTATGTATCCTTGTTACAAAATGAAAGATTACGTGGAGCTCATTTTCCACAAAATGTGCACTTCGCAATTCTCCAGCGTAATTGTCATCAAACGCTGTGCCAAACATACATACCTTGTAGTATGTTGCATCAGGTATCTGCGCAGATATTTCATTCATATTTTTTTTCGTACTATCCTTCTAGCGCGATTCTATCATTTCGGGTTATAATTGCAACATGTCAAAAAGACAATGGTTAATAATTCTTGGAATCATCGTTATGGTATTACCATATCTTGGTTTTCCATCTACTTGGGACAATATAATATATATATTTATCGGTCTTCTCATAATATTCTTGGCTTATAGGATTTGCACTACTCGTGAGATGAGTAAGGCCGATCAAGAAGCATTGCCATATATTGAACATAAAGAAAAATCACTTTCTCCTCCTACAAGAGATGAAACAATTATTAGTCGTCCATTATCCGAAATATAAAAATGATAAAAGAGTGGCGTAAGTTTGGCGCAACGCGAATTGTCACGGTCATCGTTGGTGCTTTTTTTATTCTTGCAATACTCTCTTATTTGATATTTATATCATCTATTGGCGTAATCAAATATTCAAATACATCAGATGATATTGATGTATCAACTTTGACCAATAATATTATTGCCAAACCTACCATCACTCATATCGCTACACCCATTCCTGTCAAAGCTATATATATCACCGCATGTACAGCTAGCGAAAAGAGATTGCGCAATAAAACCATTGAACTTTTCAAAGGAACAGAATTGAATAGTATCGTTGTTGATCTAAAAGACTATACAGGTACAGTATCGTATTCTTCTACGACGGTAGGGAATTATGCTCGTGGTAGAGGTTGTATCGTACAAGATTTTCCAGAATTTATAAATGAATTGCATGAATTGGGTATATATGTAATAGCTAGGATTACAGTATTCCAAGATCCTCTATATGCATCCAAGTATCCTGAATCAGCTATAAAGAAAGTATCCAATCCTGAATCGTCTTGGCATGACAATATGGGTCTCGCTTATATTCACCCTGGTTCAAAAGTATTTTGGGATTATATAGTAGATCTTTCCAAAGAAGCTTCATCTATTGGTTTCGATGAATTGAATTATGACTATATACGTTTTCCATCTGATGGAAATATAAAAGACATACTTTATAATATAAGTTCTACAACACATAGAACGAATATTCTTTCTAGTTTCTTTGCATATCTGCGCCAGCAAATGTCAGAAACAAAAGCAGTTCTCTCCGCGGATCTATTTGGGCTTACGACTAGTGCTAGTGGTGACTTGGGTATTGGTCAAGTTCTAGAAGATGCTCTCATATATTTTGACTATGTTGGTCCTATGGTATATCCATCACATTTTGCATATGGCTTTATCGGTATAGAGAAACCTGCTACAGAACCATATAAAGTCGTGAAATATTCTATGGATCAAGCTTTTGTGAAAATATACAATGCTTCTTCTACACCAAACAAATTACGTCCATGGCTTCAAGCATTTAACCTTGGTGCAACATATACGCCAGAAATGGTGAGGAAACAAATGCAAGCGACATATGACGCTGGCTTCGATAGTTGGATGTTGTGGAATGCAGGGAGTGTGTATGATAAGAGGATTTTTCTCGAAGAGTCTCCTATGTAGGCATCTAGGAAATATGAGTTTTCGCAAATCTGCGGAACTCGCTCCTTAAATTGCTAGATAAAATGCTATTGAATTGCTCGATACTTCGGCATTAGAAATGCCTCAGTATCGTAGCAATTCCCGCAACCTACGCATTTTATCAAGCAATTTTTAGTCGCTCAGACAGTCCTCGATTTGCGAAAACTCATATTTCCTAGATGCCTACAATATTAGTAATAGTTATGCACTTGCCATATTTTTCATAAGTGGTACTATCTTCACTCGGAGCATGTGCTAGTCGGATGATTGTTCGATGGGTGGGAAGCACATACAAAATCAAAATCGGTTAACGTTCGTTAGTTAAGTTATGGCTAGAACATTCCAGTTACCGGTAGGTCCTGTTCTCAAGGATCATTCAAAAACGCCAAGAGTACATGTCCCTAATGAAGCCTTTGACAAGGTTCAGAGGTTTCTTATGAGGCACGGTATTGGACGTCGGATCAAGGACAGAGCTCAAGCTCATCTATTGATCCAAAAAGGATGGATCCCTCCGGAAACAATGTTACCCGCTACTCATTAGTGTGCCACAGTGGTACTAATGACAACCGTAATCTTCCCCGGCACGCCACAGGAGCGCGTGCCGGTTTTCTTTATTATATGGTAAAATAATATGTGTTACATTTGTATCCATTCGTAATTTGAATAATTCGTTAATTCGTATCTTGTATGGATGAAAATCGCATAACATATTTCGGAGAAACAGATGCTCGTAATAAACGAGTAAGATTTGGTATCAAAGCAAAAGACAGGACGAAGCATGTATATGTCATAGGTAAGACAGGCATGGGCAAGTCAACAATGCTCGAGAATATGGCTGTGCAGGACATTCAGGCCGGCGAAGGTCTATGCTTCATTGATCCACACGGCAAGACTGCTGACTTACTTCTCGAATATGTTCCAAAAGAAAGAATAAAAGATGTTATCTATATTGCACCATTTGATGTTGAATACCCGATATCATTCAATGTTCTAGAGAGTGTAGATATAGACAAGAGGCATCTAGTAGTATCGGGTCTCATGAGTACATTCAAGAAAATATGGGTTGATGCTTGGTCAGCCAGAATGGAATACATATTGACGAATACTCTCTTGGCATTGCTCGAAGTTCCTGGCTCAACACTTTTAGGGGTAAATAGGATTCTCTCTGATAAAGAATATAGAAAAGAGATTGTCTCCAAGATCAAAGACCCATCGGTCAAAAACTTCTGGGCAAAAGAATTTGCTAACTATACAGAACGCATGGCCGCCGAAGCTGTACCAGCTATACAAAATAAAGTTGGTCAATTCACAGCCAATCCTCTGATCAGGAATATGATAGGTCAACCACAATCATCTTTTGACTTTAGAGAAGCTATGGATTCTAAAAAGATTGTGATAATAAACCTTTCGAAAGGAAGGATAGGTGATGAAAATATGAAGCTCCTAGGAGGTATGCTTGTAACAAAGATATATCTCTCGGCAATGTCTAGGGCTGATACGCCGGATAGGATAGCAAAGGCGTTGCCAAATTTCTATCTATATGTAGATGAATTCCAAAACTTTGCAAATGCTTCTTTTGCTGATATTTTGTCAGAAGCTAGGAAATACAAGTTGAATCTAACTATTGCACATCAATATGTCGAACAAATGGATGAAGATGTTTGTGCTGCAGTATTTGGTAACGTTGGAACAATGATTGTATTTAGAGTAGGTGCAACAGATGCAGAATTATTGGAAAAAGAATTCTCGCCAACATTTGTCATAGAAGATTTGGTAAATCTCGGCTTTGCACAGGTATATCTCAAACTTATGATAGATGGACTAACATCACCACCTTTCTCTGCTGTAACATTACCACCCATAACACAGCCAGATGAATCCTTTGTAAAAGAGATTATCGAGGCTTCGAGAGAGCAATTTGCAAGGAAGAGGGCAGGAGTAGAGGAAGAAATCATCAAATTCCATGAACCACCTGTAAAAGTGGCACCACCATCAGTACTGAAGTCAATTCCTAGAAATGAAACAAGAAATATTTCAAAGCCAATTCCTCCAATTCCTGTCAAAACTGACTACAGTAGTACTAGTGTGCCAAAAAATGTTGAAGTACCAAATGTCAGCCCAAATATAAATCATCAAAAGAAACAGTATGATATGCCGATTCAACACGGACATACAATGAATACAAATGTTAAACCTGCTCCACTATCAGTATTAAATAAAAATAAATTAAAGAGCGATCCCAAAGTACAGACAAAAGAAAATGTTAATGAATTGAAAAGTGCGCTTCAAGCAATTATGAGCAAGAATGTTAAGCCAAATCCTGTAATACTAAATAATCCAAAGCCAAATGATACAAAAGATCAGGTCCAAAATAATTCAACTGATCATGGTTCTCCACAACCAAAAGAAGTTCCAGAATATGTCTTGAAAAATGTCTTGAAAGTTGATTGAATGAAGATATGCGCAAAATACTCATATTTTCGCTAGTCTACTATCCACGTTATATAGGCGGGGCAGAGATAGCGATAAAAGAAATAACAGATAGGATATCTACAGATGATGTCCAGTTTGACATGGTGACTTTGCATCTGGATTCTAGCTTGCCCAAATTTGAACGTATTGGGAATGTTGATATATATCGTGTAGGTTGGACGGGTAAGCAAAAAACTTCTTCAGATTCTTTGCATTGGTATTTAGATTTGAATAAATATGCTTTCTTGATAACTGGTTTTCTGAAAGCAGTCTCTCTTCATAGGAAAAAGAAATACGATGCTATATGGTCACTTATGGCTACATACAATTCATTTGCTGCACTTTTCTTCAAACTCATTCATCCGAAAGTCCCATTTATATTTACTCTCCAAGATGGCGATCCTATACCATATATCAAGAAACGCGCTAGACCACTATATCCACTTTTCAAAATGATATTTAGACGTGCAGATTGTATTCAGACAATATCAAAATATCTGGCAGATTGGGCTGTAGATATGGGGGCCAAATGCGAGGTGAAAATAGTGCCAAATGGTGTAGATTATGCTTATTTCTCTAAACAGGTCTCTAGTGGGCGTTTAGAGGCCTTAAAAGGGCAATTGGGCAAGCAAAAAGACGATATTTTCATCATAACAACATCCAGATTGGTCGTGAAAAATGCAGTGAATGACATTATTGACTCTCTTCAATATTTGCCAGAAAATGTCAAATTGTTGATATTGGGAAGTGGTTATGAAGAAAGTAGATTGAAAGCGATGTCGGAGGTGGTTCCCGAGGCCTACCCCGCCGAAGGCGGGCCTACCCTCGGATCGAGAGTTCAATTCCTAGGGAATATTCCACACGATCAATTACCAAAATATTTGCAAGTGTCTGATATATTTGTACGTCCATCACTTTCTGAAGGATTTGGCAATTCATTTATAGAAGCGATGGCTGCGGGTATTCCAGTTATTGCAACGCCAGTTGGAGGTATTGTTGATTTCCTCCAGAATGGTGAGACTGGACTTTTCTGTGAGGTTAAGAATCCAAAGAGTATTGCACAGAAAGTAGAAAAGCTTATGAAAGACAAAGAATCCCGAGAATATATCATAAGACAGGCGAGTGAGATGGTCAGACAAAAATATGATTGGGATATGGTTGCAGAAAAGATGAATGAGATATTTGAGAATATGTGATAGTGCAAGCAACATTTGATTTTTAGTTTTGGCAAGACTCGCTCCGTTAAATTTCTAGACAAAATACTTGCGGAATTGCTCGATGTCATACATCGAGCAATTCCAGCTAACAGCAGTATTTTGTCAAGAAATTTATACTGCGCTCAAACAGGTTGCCAAAACTAAAAATCAAATGTTGCTTGCAATTATCCAAAACACTTGGAATTTCGTGGATTTTTGGTAGACTACACTCATGAAAATATTGATAGCAACGGGTATATATCCGCCAGATATTGGGGGGCCGGCAACCTATTCCAAACTCCTAAATGATGAATTGCCAAAAAGAGGGATAGAGGTTTTGATTTTGTCATTTGGTGAGGTGAGGCATTTGCCCAAGGTTATAAGACATATTGTTTTCTTCTTTAAACTTATTAAAAGATCCAGAGGGTGTGATATTATATTTGCCCAAGATCCTGTCTCTGTTGGTCTGCCATCTTTATTTGTATCCAAGATATTGGGTAAGAAATTTTTTATACGAGTAGCTGGTGATTATGCTTGGGAACAATCGATGCAGAGATTTGGTATCAGTGATACTATAGATGATTTTCAAAACAAGAAATACAAAACGAATGTTGAATTCTTGAGATCAATACAAAAGTTTGTTGTAGGTCATGCGGATACTGTTATTACTCCTAGTATCTATTTTCGAGATTTGGTATCTAGATGGAATAAAAAACAAAAAAGAGTTTTTCATATTTATAATGGTATTGAATTCCCTACACTTGATGAATCTAAAGATGTTGCGAGAGAAAAAGTTTCTATTTCAAATAATGTGATATCAATTGTATCCTCTGGTCGCCTGGTTCCATGGAAAGGTTTTTTCACATTGATCGATGTTATAGGAAATCTAGTAAAAGATATACCGAATTGTAAACTATATATAATAGGTGATGGTCCAGACAGACCTGCATTGGAAAGATATATAGTAGACAAAGGTCTTGAAAGTATAGTCATATTGACAGGATCAATATCAAGATCAGAGATGTTCTCTTATCTTATAGCTTCTGACATTTTTGTTTTGAATACTTCTTTTGAGAGTTTTTCATTCCAAATAGTCGAAGCAATGTATGCTGGAATACCTGTTGTATCGACAAATATTGGAAATATTCCAGAAATAATAGAAGATGGTAATTCTGGTATTCTAGTGAAGCCAGATGATAGAGAAGCATTGAAAATATCAATTCTCAAAATACTAGATGATTCTGATTTTAGAGAGAAAATAAGGATGATAGCAAAGCAAAAATCAAAACAATTTTCTATAGATAATACATTGGATCAACTATGTAAACTATTTTTGATGGATATTAAAAATAATTCTCATCATACATGTTCTGGTAAATGCTAAAATTAAAATAATGAATAATCTAGTTAAAAAATTACTAATGATATCGACAGATCGAAAGATATTCGAAAGTGATAGTGCTGTACGTATGCGACAGATAGAATATGCAAAACAATGGGATGAAGTGCATATAATTGTCTTTGCAACACAAAATGTGGGTGTTCCGAGTGAAGTAGTTCTCTCCGACAATTGTTGGGCATATTCTACAGAGTCTATAAGTCAATTTACATATTCACTTGATGCTATAAGGCTTGGCAGATTTATCATTGAAAAGAGAAAAATAAGTCATATCACATGCCAAGATCCATTTTTGACATCTATGGCTGGAATATCTCTCAAGAAAAGATTCAAGATTCCACTAGAGATACAACTGCATACAGATATTGCAAGTCAGTATTTTAGTCATTCGGTCTTGAATGGCATACGTAAATTTATGGCTTTATCTTACTTGCCAAAAGCAGATACGATAAGGGTTGTTTCAAATAGATTGAAAGATTATCTGATAAAAAGATTAAAAATAGATGATTCAAAGATCATAGTAAGACCAATATCAATTGATACGGAATGGATAAAGAATGCGCCAATAACAGTTGATCTTCATGATAAGTATGGTCAATTCGATAATATTGTTCTCATGGCATCACGATTTGAAAAGGAGAAAAATATTGATCTTGCAATAAATTCTTGGAAGAAAGTTGTAGAGAAATTACCAAAAGCGGGTTTGATCATAGTGGGTTTGGGTTCACAAGGATCAAAGTTAAGGTCATTGGTGAAGAAGCTTGGTCTTTCTAATTCTGTAAAATTTGAAACATGGACAAGCAATCAGACACTTGCATCGTATTACAAGACTGCTGATGCCTTCTTGTCTACTTCACTATATGAAGGATATGGTATGACTTTCGTAGAAGCCAAGTCAGCAGATTGTTCGATAATATCGACTGATGTGGGGGTGGCAAAAGAAATGGGGGCAACTATTGTGGAGTTTTGCGAGAAGAGTGTGGCGAGGGCGGTAGTAAATCAATTGAGTAAGTCTTAAACAGATCCATGATATAAAGAGAATAAAATGAAATTACTCATCGTCACACAGAAAGTAAATAAAGACGATCCGATCCTCGGCTTTTTTCATAGATGGATCATAGAATTTGCGAAGCATTTTGAGTCAATCACAGTCATATGTCTAGAGATGGGTAAATATGAATTGCCAAAGAATGTGAAGGTGCTTTCTCTAGGGAAGGAGGAGAAACAATCACGACTACAGTATCTCATTCATTTTTATTGGTATATTCAGCATGAAAAGAAAAATTATGATGCAGTTTTTGTGCATATGAATCAAGAGTATCTAATATTGGCAGGTTGGCTCTGGAGACTGTGGGGCAAGAAGGTATATATGTGGAGGAATCATTATGAAGGGTCATCTCTCACTGATGTTGCATCAATATTCTGTCATAAAATATTTTGTACTTCCAAATATTCTTTTACGGCAAAATATAAGAAGACCGTTCTCATGCCCGTTGGTATAGATACGGAAATATTTAAGCCTGTCGATACTGTTGATCGTATGAAAGATTCTATTTTATTTTTAGGTAGGATTGCGCCGTCAAAGAGACCAGATATCCTCATTGATTCTCTGATTCTACTCGATAAAAAGGGTATTGATTTTTCTGCTTCAATCTATGGTGATCCTTCAAATGATAGTAGAGAGTATTATCAATCATTAATTGATAAAGTTCAAAACTCCAATCTTATTCCAAAGATCAAATTTCATTCTTGTATACCAAATCACGAAACACCATTAATATATTCAAGCCATCAGATATTTGTAAACCTTAGTCCAAGTGGTATGTATGATAAGACAATATTTGAAGCCATGGCGTGTGGATGTCTATCTATCTCATCAAATAAAAATCTTGAAGGTATGATCGCTAGTTCTCTCCTATTCAAAGAATGTAATAATGACTCTCTATCTAATAGACTTCAAACATTGTTGACCATATCGAGACAAGAAAAAGATAAATTATGTAGAGACTCTATAGAACTTGTAGACTCCAAACACAGTCTTTCTAAACTTGCTCTATCCTTGTGTGGTGCTATAGAATCTATCACATAATCTATATGATTGACTGGACAAAAAACAAATACGGAGAACTCAGTAGTAGATATCCAATTCATGCAAAGGTCGTACGTTATCTAATATCTGGTGGTACTGCTGCTTTTACCAATATTCTCCTGCTTTACTTATTTACTGAAATTTTTGGTATTTGGTATATAGCCTCGGCAGCCATGGCTTTTTCCATAGCTTTTATTGTTAGTTTTACTTTGCAAAAATTCTGGACTTTTCAAGATGTGTCGAAAGATCAAATCCATAGACAAGCTATGGTTTATTTGACTGTTGCTCTATTTAACTTGTTTATAAATACAGGTTTACTATATATGCAGGTCGAATATCTAGGTATTCATTATATAGTTGCTCAATTGATTGCAAGTGTTTTCATAGCGGTAGAAAGTTTTTTTATTTATCAAATATTTATCTTCAAGAAGAAAACCGAAAATGCATCATCTATTTAGATTTATCAAGAAATGGCGTTTTGTAATATTGATTGCATTGGTTTTTTTGGTATTGCGATTGCCAGCTATTCACTATCCGTATCATCAAGATGAATGGAAAAATGTTGCTACTTCAGAGACGATAGAAGGTGCAGGTAGATTCTTTGCTCATCCACCTCTCATGCAAATTGCATTTGTGACAGCATACGATATCTTTGGTGAGAACAATTTTCGTATATTTCCACTTTTATTCTCCATTGCTTCTGGTATCCTATTATTCCTAATTGTTCGGAATAGGACAGATAAGAAAATTGCCACATGGGTAATCGTATTATTTACTATCTGTTTTTATAATATATTTGGTTCTGTAGTACCAGATGTTGATGGTGCAATCATTCCTTTCTTCTTTCTTCTATCAGTCTATTTTTATGACTTATTCAATAAGTCAGAAGATAAGAATAAATGGAAATGGTTTGTATTACTCACAGTCTCTATTTTGTTTGGATTTCTGATTAAATTGAACTTTATTCTCGTTATTGGTGTTTTAATAATTGATTATATTTGGAGTAATTGGAAGCAGTTTACGATCCGGAAGATAGGACTTGTTTCAATGGTTACAATCGGCTTTTCTTTGTTATATATTATTTCCTTATCTTTTTTTGAGGCAATATATCCAGCTTTTAGTATCAATATAATGCTTGGCCATGCAAATCAATTTGCTGACGGTCTTGGCAGAAATTGGCTACAAATAATTGTCCAAGCTGTAAAAGCAATTTTCTATTTATCTCCACTTCTCATTATTCCTCTACTATTTATTACAAAGGAAATATTCAATAGAACCAGAATATTTTTTATATATATAATACTCGGCTTGTTATTCTATATTGTTTTATTCGATTTCTCACGTGGAGCACTCGACAAATATCTTATGTTCTTGATTGTACCACTATCAATAATAGTCGGCATGATACTCTCTAATATATTTGAAAAGATTGATATCAAAAATATTTGGAAAACTCTTCGTATACCGATCATAATAGGTGCTGTATTATCAGTCGTATTAATTTTGACTAATTTCTTGCCACATGAAGTATTGCCTCTATACCCGAAAACACTATGGTTTTCTCGAGTCCTTGATGGGCAATGGTTAATGCTCAATCCATTCAATGGTGGTTCTGGTCCTTTGGGATTCTATGTCTCTTTTATGTTTATTGTAGTCTCATTTGTAATATCTATCACTTTGGGCATTGTGGCTCTTTTCAAGAAGCAATGGAGAGTCGCTATAATGTCAATCTTAATTATTACTGGTATGACTTATAATATTATTTTTGCTGAAGAATATCTATTTGGAAAGTTGAATGGTAGCGCAACAAGAGTCTTGAATGAATCGGTTAATTATATAAAAGAAAATGATTCGATAAAGAGTGTTCTTTCTTACAATGATATTGGCAATCAATATTTATCTCCTATTGGGAAATATGGTGGTAGGATCTATGCTATACCCGAATCCGAATCGGGCTATAGAGAAAAATTTGCAAAACATGTCGCTCTCGGAGGACATTTCTTGGTAGTAGGTATTCCACCTCTTGGTCAAGAATCATTCTATGGAAAATTTTTCAATAAATGTAATATCTTATTTGATACTTCATCGAAAGCAATAGTTGGTAGCGTATATGACTGTTCAAATAATAAAACATTGTTAAATAATATATAATCATAATTACTATGAAATCATTCTGGAAAAGATATTATTATAATTACTTGAAATCAATAACTGATTTTCTTGTACCTTCCAATGCAAAATCATTTATTTTTGATAAAGAAAATACTGTCTTATCAGATGAAAGATCAGAAGAAAAATATGAATATATAGTTGCCTCTGATTTATTGGGTAATATAGGCGATATACAGGGATTCCTAGAAGAAGTAGGGAAAAGCCTAAATAGTGATGGAAGGATCGTCATAACTCAATATAATGCACTCTGGGAGCCTATTTTGAGGCTGGCTTCATGGTTGAAACTCCGAGATGCTGTAATAGAGCAAAATTGGCTCTCAATCGGAGATCTCAAGAATTTTGCATATTTGGCAGGATTTGAAACAGTCAAATCTGGTACAAAAATGTTAATGCCAGTTTATATTCCACTTGTCTCATTTTTACTCAATAAATATCTTGCAAATATTTGGCCATTTAATTATTTTGGTCTATTTCATTATTTGGTGATTCGAAAGTCAATAACTAGGATTAATGAAAATGATAAATTACCATCTATATCAATTATCGTTCCAGCAAGAAATGAATCTGGGACTATAGAGAAGATTGCAAAAGAATTGCCAAGTTTGGGTTCATTCACCGAAATCATCTTTGTAGAAGGGAATTCAACAGATAATACTTTTGATGAAATCAGAAGGGTAGTGGAAAGAGAGAATATTGATAAAAAAAATAAAAATCCAAATACAGATAATGGACAAAAAATATTCAAATATTCTAAACAAGAAGGAAATGGTAAAGGTGATGCAGTAAGAAAAGGATTTGATATGGCAACAGGTGATATCTTGACGATATATGATGCAGATATGACTGTACCAGCATTTGAGATGGTGAAATTTTATGATGCGATAGTAAATAATAAAGGAGATTTTATCAATGGTTCACGACTTGTATATCCATTAGAAAAAGATTCAATGCGTTTACTCAATATTATCGCTAATAAATTCTTTGGAATGGCTTTCAGTTGGATATTGAATCAAACAATCAAAGATACACTCTGTGGTACAAAGATGCTTTGGAGTGTGGATTATGAGAAGATAAAAAGCAACCGTGCATTCTTTGGTGATTTTGATCCTTTTGGTGACTTCGATCTGCTCTTCGGCGCAGCAAAACTCAATATGAAAATTATCGATTTACCAATCCGATACCAAGAAAGGACTTACGGTTCTACCAATATAAGTCGATGGAAACATGGATGGTTATTACTCAAGATGACGGTGTTTGCGGCGAGGAAGATTAAATTTATTTAAATGAAAATTTGTTTTTTTGGTATTTATGATCCTACATATTCTAGAAATAATATTCTTTTATCTGGATTGAGAGAGATAGGTGTTGAAGTTACAGAGTGTAGGGAAGATTGGAGATATAAGAGAAGATATTTCGAACTCTGGAAAAATCTTCGTGCATTACATAATGATTATGATTGTGTATATGTTGCATATCCTTCTCCTGTTGCAACCATTCTTGCTCGTCTCATATCATCAAAACCTATAATTTCTGATGCTTTTTATTCTATGTTTGAAGCCGTAGTCTACGATCGTAAGGAGATTGCGTGGTGGCATCCTAGAGCGATGAAACTACTCATTCTTGACTGGCTTGGAATAATGTTTTCACATGTATCTATAACTGATACAGAAGGTAATAGACAATATTGGTTGTCATGGTTTGGTGTGAATAAAGATAAAATACATGCAGTATATCTAGGTGTCAATGATAAGCTTTATCATCCATTACCATATATCAATAAAGATTATATATTGATCAATTGGCATGGAAAATTTATTCCAGTTCAAGGGACAAATAAGATAATTGAAGTAGCACGATTGTGTGCAGATAATCCCAAACTTAGATTTCGACTCATTGGTAATGGTCAAGAATATAAAAGAACCAAGGATCTTGCCGAGAGTTATAAACTAGAGAATATTGAATTTGTATCAAGAGCACCAGTACCACCGAGTGAATTAAATAAATACATGGCAGAAGCTGATATAATATTAGGTATATTTGGTGATACTGCAAAAGGGCAAAGGGCCGTACCAAATAAAGTATATGAAGGATTGGCGTCAGGTAGAGTAGTAATTACTATGGATACTCCTGCAATAAGAGAAATCTTTTCTGATAGTGAAATATTACTTGTAAATAATGACATTAAATCTATAGTAGATGGTATAAAGATGTTAGCAAATGATAAAGAGAGATGTGCAAGTCTTGCCAAGAATGGTTATATTGCAGTATCGAGATATTTCCCTGCACCTGTCGCAAAATCACTTGTTGCTGTAATATCTAAATATATTTCTAAATAATTTTATTATCTATGTTTACATCACCTTGGATAAGAAAGCCCGACTTTCACAATATAAAAGATATTGACTATGATGACTATTGGAATTATCGTGGTTGGCAACTCAATAAAAAGTTGAAACCAAGGGAGCAAATTATGCTAGATATTATTCCTATCGGAGCCAAAATTGCTGATATTGGATGTGGGAATTCACTGTTACCAGTGAAAGTAAAAGAAAAAGGATGTGATGTCAAAGTAGCAGATATTTCGAAAATAGTTCTTGATCAGTACCGTACACTAGGTATTGATGGTTTTGAGATTGATATTGAGAAAGTTAATAATATAAAATTGTCAGATAAGTTTGATTATTTGATATTGAGTGAAGTTCTCGAACATACTCGCAATCCAGAGCAGACCGTCAAAGCATTAAAGCCATATACGAAATATTTTCTAATAACTGTTCCGAATAGTGCTTCTTATCAGTTTCGTTATGGACTAATGTTTCGTGGTAGATTCTTTACTCAATGGGTATATCATCCATCAGAACATCTCCGTTACTGGTCTCATATTGATTTTCTCGATTGGCTGGAAGCAATGGGACTTGAAGTGATATCAACACCAGTCTCTGATGGTTTCTCATTCAGGGGACTTTTGCCATGGTTACCAAGATTGTGGAAAAATTTATTAGGTTTTAGAATGGTTTATTATTGTAGGGTTAAGTAATCTACTATTATATTATGTCAGATAAATCATATAATATTCGTCTTGAACATGAGATAGAACATGGTAAAAAATTGACAAGTGAAGGAGCTGAGGCTATTTGGAATTGGTCAAGTCCAGCTGGGAAAATTAGAGCAGAACGTCGTGCTAGATATTTTGTTTCTGTTGGAAAAATTACTTTAACTGATAAAGTACTTGAAATTGGTTGTGGCACTGGTTTATTTACAAAGAAAGTCAAAGAATTGACCAGAGCCAATATCATAGCAACTGATCTATCTCCAGATTTATTAGATATAGCAAAGAATGAAGTGCATGGTGTTAATTTTCTGCTCGCTGATGCAATGCATTTACCATTTGTTGATAATGAATTTGATGTTGTTTTTGGTAGCTCTATACTTCATCATTTGGATTTCATTCCAGCACTGACTGAGATATTAAGGGTCTTGAAACCAGGAGGAAGAATGGTTTTTGCTGAACCGAATATGTTGAATCCACAAATCTTTGTCCAAAAAAATATTCCTTTTATTAAGAAATGGTTAGGAGATTCTCCAGATGAGACTGCAATTATTCGTTGGAAATTCGCTAGACTAATGAAGAGAATTGGCTTTATAGATATTTCTATTTTTACTTATGATTTTCTACATCCATCAACACCAAATATATTTCTTTCATTGGTAAATAAGATTGGAAAATTAGTTGAAAAGATACCATTATTAAGAGAAATTTCTGGTTCGGTTATAATTTTTGGAAGAAAGCCATAATATTATTTTAGATGTTTAAAGATCTTAGTAGCAGGCAAATAAGTAAAGTAATTATATGTGTCTTATTTGTAGTCACTATTTTTTTTGCAACCTATCAACTAACTGAAAGTCCATCTTTTTGGTATGACGAAGGATGGTATTTCCAAAGCGCCACCAATTTGGCCGAAAGTGGTGTATTTGGACTCCAATTGGCTCCGGGAAATATCATGCATATTTCAATGTATCAGACAGTGAGTTATCCACTTATTTACCCATTGGCCTTATGGATGAAAGTCTTTGGGATAAGTGTATTGTCTGGTCGCGCACTTATGGCAGTGTTTATTTTGGCACTCATAATAGCAAGTTATTTTCTGGTAAAAAGAATATTTAGTAATATTACAGCTCTTGGATCGATGGCTCTTCTTGCAACGTTTGCACCATTGTATGGTAATGGCAAGAGTATTCTGGGTGAAGTTCCTGGTCTATTGTATTTTATCTTATTTCTATTATTTTTAAATCTTGTCATATCTACAAAAGACAAGAAGACAGTGTGGATAATCTTGTCTGGCATCTTTGCAGGTTTATGTATATCAACTAAACCTTTTTTTATCCTATTGGCACCTGCAATTATTGTAGGGATTATTGTTGGGTGGAAACGTGGGGATATTTCCAAAAAGAGTATTCTGATAGGTGTATTATCTTTTTGTATGCCAATTATTGCTTGGTTTTTCATCCAATTTCAGTCTGGTGATTCGGTATTTCAAGTATTTAGTTATTATGCCAATCCTTATGCTTTTGAAGATCCAAATTATCATAAGAGTATTTTGACCGTTGTTATGCAGAGTATCAATGCTTTGTTCACAAATATAAGTACTATATATACAGTGATCCTCATATCACTTTGGGTTTTCGCTATATCAATAAAAGTATATATAAAAGAGAAGATCAATATCGAGGAGATAATTGCTTTTATATTTAGTATTACTATTATGGTTTCTTATCTGCGCATTGGTGGAATATTCAGATATTTTTTCCCAGCACAGATATTGATACTTGTATTTTTGCCAAATACACTAAGAGTTATAAATAATTTCATTTTTGATAGATCTAGGTATCTAAATATTTTTAAGTATTACGAGAAAAGTATTCCTGTTATTGCGATTGTACTTCTTTCTTTATTTGGCCTATATCAGTTAATGTTCAATTCTTGGGTTGCAGAAGCATATGGAAGTCATAAAACAGAGTTTTGGCAAGAATATTTTAGCAAGACCTCAACTACAACATCAGTATTTTTTTATGATACACCAGAAGTTGCACCATTTATTCAAAGCAAGAATTATTATCAATCTATTCTTACGACGCGTATCAATACGATCGGTAAAGAACAATTATCTCATCTCAAATCTGGTACAATAGATATGGTTATAGTTGAAACATCAAAATATGATCCACAAAAAGATACTGTCTTCGGAAACTATATTTTAGATCAGACGGCGTATAAATATTCAATTTTAAAACATCGCTAGAAGATTCTATTAATGTTTCTTGACAGCATAAATATTTTCTACTGATTCATCATCTCTAAAAGTCAAAATAAATTTATTGATATCATTTATCGTATCAAGATTTTGTTTGTTCTCATCAATAAGAAATAGTGTGAATCCAAATCTTTGTAATCTTTCTAGATATTCAACTGGATTTCTATTGAGTCGCCTCATAGCTTTTGGGTAAAGTTCTGTAAACATAATTAGATTTGGGCTTCTATTGATTGTCTCTTTCATACCTTCAAGTGCTAATATTTCTGCTCCCTCAATATCAATTTTGATAATGTCTATTATCGGCGAACCATATTGAATTAGTGAATGATCAAGAGTGTCAGTGTTTACAAGTTCTGATTTACCAGTTCCTGAATTGTCTGTGAAAGCATGAGTAGTACATTTATTATTACCAAGATAAAGTTTTCTCTCACTGATCGTGTCAGATAGAGCAGTCATTAATGGTATAGTATTTTCTAAATTGTTCTTTTTAATATTATCTTCTAGAAAACGAAAATTTTCAGGATCTGGTTCGTATGAGAAAACTTTTCCAGATTGTCCAACCCTCTTACTGGCGATAACAGTGTAATAACCAATATTTGCACCAATATCTATTATGTTCATTCCTTCTCGTATAGCTTCTCTAAAGAATTTTACTGTTCCGGGCTCAAAGGAACCCATAGTTGTCCACGCTGTCATAACTGGATCTGCTTTATTGAAGTAGATCTTTCCCTCACTAATATCAATAAAGTCTGGAGTTATATTCTTTATAAGCTTATTTAACACATATTTGAAAACAGGTATTTTGATAAGAAAATTGTATATTTTGGGCGGCAAAGTAGGAGGTAAGATTCCTAATATATGTTTGATAATGCCACTCAATATATTTCTCATAAAATGTATCCAAAATGGGTAATATGCTATATAATACCACACTAATGAAGGTAGATATCGTTATTCCGTTATATAATGAAGAAAAGATATTGACAGACTCAATAATGAAGCTTGTGGAACATTTGAAGTCTTCTTCTTTTCCTTATGACTATTCTATTATTCTTGCAGATAATGGTAGTAGAGATCGTACACCTTTAATATGTAGTGATTTATCGAGAAAGTATAATAATGTTAAAAGTCTGAAAATAGATGGTAAAGGAAAAGGATTGGCGATCAGGACTGCATGGATGAAAAGTGAGGCTGATGTACTTTCTTTTATGGATATAGATTTGTCTTCAGATCTCGATTTTTTTAGACCACTTATTGATTCGATTGCTATAAAAGGGAATGATATGGCAATAGGGAATCGTCTTGGGCCACAATCCCAAGTTATATCCAAGAAAAAAGTGCGTAAGATCTCGTCATGGTTCTATAATTTTTTTGTTCGTAGTTTATTCGGTAGTCGTCTCGCAGATCATCAATGTGGTTTCAAGGCCATGAAAAGAAGTTCTTTCGAAAAGATTGCCCCTCTTCTTCAGGAAAGGACTTGGATATTCGATACTGAACTTATAGTCATATCACAATGGTATAAGTATAAGATTGATTCTATAGATATCATTTGGCGAGATAGTTCTGAATCCAAAGTAACTTTATTTAAAGATTCCATAGGGATGTTTTGTGATCTTTTAAGATTGAAATCTCGATTGCGAAAGATACTAATAAATAAATAATTATGAGAATATGTTATTTTGGTATATATAATAGTAACTTTGGCCGTAATAAGGTCTATATTTCTGGTCTGAGGCAAAATGGTATAGAAATTATAGAATGTCATGATGATTCGCTTGGACTTCTCAAGTATTGGAGATTATGGAAGAAACACAGAATGATTATAAAAAATGGCGGTTATGATGTGATGATTGTTGGTTATCCAGGACATATTGTTGTATCTTTCGCAAAAATGATTTCTTGTAAACCTATTGTTTTCGACGCTCTTTGTTCTCTATATGAAGGTGAAGTTATTTCTCGTGGTCGTTATCGTTATAACCCTTTCATGAGATTATGGATTAGGCTTATCGATTTGTTGTCAGCAAAGTCGGCTGATCTTATTTTGGTAGAGACAAATCATCAGAAAGAATATTTCATAAAAAGATTTTTATTGGAAGCTGAAAAGGTTGTGTGTGTTCTAACGGGTGCCGATGAAGAAATTTTTCATGAAGATTCAAGTGTCGAAAAGAGGGAAAAGTTCACCGCTATTTTCCGTGGCAAATTCTTGCCTGAAGCTGGTATTCAATATGTTGTCCAAACAGCAAAACTTCTTGAAAATGAGGATATAGAATTTCTCATTATTGGTAGTGGACGCACAGAAGAAGAGATCAAATCTTGTATAGATGAATTGAAACCAAAAAATCTCAAATGGATCACTGAACATATTTTGCCCAATGAAGTAAGACAGAAAATGCTCGAATGTCATGTTTCTTTGGGGCAGTTTGGAATTCATGAAAGATTGGAACGTACTATTCCTCATAAAGCTTTCGAAACACTAGCTCTCGGTCTTCCTTATATCACAGGTCGTACAAATGGAATTAGCGAATTATTGACTGATAATGTCAATTGTCTTATGGTCAATTGTGGTGATCCAGAAGATTTGGCAGAAAAGATTTTATTATTGAAAAATCAACCCCAATTAGTACGAAGCCTTGCAGAGAATGGGAAAAAACTGTATGAGGAAAGATTAACCAATAAGAAGTTGGCAAGAGATATTATTGATTGCGTACAAATATAGCATCTTCAAATATGACCTCACCAGTTTTTGGATTGATCTTTTGATGTAGTGCTCCATTGTATGTAAAACCAAGAGATTTCATTTTTTCATATATATCATCGAATAATGGCTGACCTTCATATAGACGTATGAAAGATGCTTCCATGATTGCAACTTTGGCTTGTAAAAATGTTTTTATACCACCAGCAATGACTTTGTCTTCATAGCCTTGGGTATCAACCTTGATCAGTATATCTTTTTCTACATTGATCTCATTTGATACTTCATCCAAACGCCTAATGCTAATAGACTCTGATCTATTGTCTTTTGTATGAGGAAACAATTGTTTGTGCGAATCTGCCATAGCAAGAAGGGAAGAACTAGGAGTATAGGAACTCTTATTCATATTCAATAATCCCTCTATTTCTCCCAAAGCGCAATTGAAAGCTTGAAAATTCTTGTCATTAGCAAAGTTCACTATCAATTTTTCGTAACATTCTTTGATTGGTTCAAAAGAGTATATTTGTACAAATGGAAGTCTTTCTCTTATTTCGGTTGCGAATTGGCCGATATTTGCACCTGTATCAAAGACCGTTTTAATATTGAGACCAGAAAGCCAAGCCAAACGATCGGCCGAAGGATGATATCTATGCAGATCGATACCAGCTTTATTGAATATTTTCCTTATTGGGTTGGGCATAAAATAGTTTTGATAGACCAAACATTCTTGCTAAACGTTCTTTTTTTCCGAGGGGTAAATTTCGAGTCCTTTCTTCATTCAGTTTTTTACAGATGGGTAGATATTGATCGAGTGTCATTTTGGGTTGCCAACCAAGACTTCTTATTTTGCTCGAATCGACATAGTATCTGACATCTTGTCCTGGACGATCTGTTACGTATCTATACATATTATTGGGTTTATTCATGGTTACCAATACTTTTTTTACAACTTCAAGATTTGTGAATTCTTCTCCAGTAGAAATATTATATATTTCACCATCAAGACCTCTTTCCATGACAAGGATTATAGCTCTGCAATTGTCCTCTGTATATATCCATTCGCGACGATATGAACCATCACCGTGAATTGGTATCTTCTCATTCTTCATAGCCAATTTCATTGCTTTTGGTATCAATTTCTCTGGACGTTGCCCATATCCATAATTATTGCTACTTCTAGTTATTCGATATTTCAATCCATAAGTCCTTCCCCAACCCATGACCAATTGATCTGCTGCTGCTTTTGTTGCCGAATATGGACTAGAGGGTTTGAGTGGATCTGTTTCCTTGAATGATCCTGTCAATATATCACCATAGACTTCATCAGTTGAGATCTGAATAAATACAGGTCGTCTTTCTTTCGGTAATCTCCTTATCAATTCAAGCAAGTTATATACGCCACGAACATTGCTTTTGAAAAATTGGGCAGTACTTATTATTGAATTGTCTACATGGGATTCTGCTGCAAAATTTACAATATATTTTATATTTTGAGGTAAACCTCTAAGATCACATATATCTTTTTTAACGAATTGATAATTTGGATGCTTTTCAAAATTGGTGTCTTCTCTTATTGCATAAGTCATTTTATCAACATTTATAACACTATCTCCTTTCTTTAGGAGCATCTCGATAAAACAGCTTCCGATGAAACCAAGACCACCTGTTACTAATATAGATATTTCTGCGTGATTATCTTTGTCTATTGTCATAATCGAATAAAGATTACATCAAAATTATACTATTTATGTGAAAGCACCTCCAACCATCAGTCCATCTTTGATAGAATCAGCAATGCCTTGGAAAATCCATCTTCCATATCTACCGATCTGGTAGATTCCATTTTTCTCCAACTCTTTCAATGCCTTTTCTTTCCAAGAAGAATTGGGCCAACTCCAAGTATACGCCGTCTCTATCCATGTTGGATCATAAACATCGACTTCATCTATCCAGCCCCATTCTTGTAGTTCTTTTATTGTTTTTTGACAGATCTCTTCTATCTCTTTCTTATTTGGCTTTGAATTTTCTGGATATGCTTTTTCTACATATATTGAAGTTCTATCATTCTTCTTTCTGTTGGATTTCGGTAAGAATGAAGTATCAATATTGCTATAAAAACCTACTCGATGGAATTTTGTATTTGAATTAGGAATATATACCCACTGATCATCTGGACATTTTGGACCTTTTTTGGCACCTATATTTATTACCAATACAGCAGGTGATGGATGAGGCTCTTCACCGATCTTGATACCAGTCATCTGAATCATCTTGTTTAGTGGTAATGTTGATATGATTTTGTTATATCCAATAGTAGTTGAATCGGAAAATTTTATTATTTTCTTTTTTATATCAATCTTGACTACCTTTTTTCCATAATTGATATTACATTCTTTTTCCAAGCTTCTCATCAGAGAATCTAGTCCGTGTTCTGGATATATAAATGTTGTGTTATATCCTGCAGGATTTGCCTTACCACGAAGACCATTCATAATCTCTTTCATATTGATAGGAGATTTGTGTGGATCTTGTGGAGCGATCTTGTGATATAAGTTTGCCGTGTATAGTTTATGAAATGGATGAAAAAATATATTACATAATGTCTGTCCAAAATTTATCTTCAACCATTTGGACATTGTTAGAATCTTGTATTCTGTGACTTTTACATTGATGATTTCGTCGACTACTTTTGCCGAACTTTTCTTGTCCAAATAATACAAATTATTTTGAATAGGGTAGGGTATGAAAATATTTTTTTCAGGTAAATAAATACTTGCTTTACGAGAATATCTTTTGAAAGGGGAATGATTTTGAATGAATTGAATTATCGAAGGATCTCCACCAAAAATCCAATGACCACCACCTATCTCAAAATGATAAGATTCTGCATCTTTTGGAGGTTCTGATAGGCGTTTCTTTTCACCCTTTCTCATATAATACGATGTGCAAATACCACCAGCAATATCATTTGCTTCATATATAGGTAGTTTGGATACATATCCAGCCGAAAGCCCTGTTATACCACCACCTAGGATTACATTATTATTTCTAGAGTGCTTCATTTTTTGTTTTGTGTTACTCTATCACATATTATGGATAATAATCAAAAAGTAAAAGACGTTTTCGTCACTCTTGCTATTGGCAAGAAATATCTAGATAATTTTAACAGGGAATTTAGAGGTAGTTTCGAGATGTTTGCCGAAAGACACAATCTAGAATTTGTAGTGGTAGATGAATTTATCAAGCAGTCTGACAAACGCGCTCCTTGGCAGAAATTGCTGATCTTCGATCATCCACGAGTAGCACCATACAACAGGGTAATGTTCATGGATGCAGACATATATATTACCAAACATGCACACAATCCATTTGATGTTGTTGGTAACAAACCATGGGGAATAGTTGATAATAATGTTTATAATCTAGATTTTCTCAAGAAGACTGATCCAGATTTGTATAAGTTTTGCCCTAAAGAAAATCGTCCAGATAAATTGATTAATTCTGGTGTATTTATTGTTACCAAAGAAATTAAACCAATTATGGAGATGATCTATAATGACTATCCAGAACAGCAATGTTGTGACAATGGACCTCTTTCATATCATTTGTTAAATGATGGCAGAGGGATTCTGATGCCAGCAGAATTCAATACTGTTGTTTTTTGTTATCGTTATGCTTATGGTTGGGGTTTATCAAAGATATTGAAAATGTATCATGAAAATAGCTTTATCCATTTTGCTGGCAATAAAGGCATGATGCTACTCCCAATGATTCGATATATTGATACACATGAAAAGACATTTCTGAAATCAATCATCTATTTTCTTGGCAAAGAAAGTTTTGATCCTATAACAGCTTTCCTATTCGATTGGTTTGGAAAAATTCAAGCGGCTTATCGATACCATATAAATCGGCGATTTATTAAAAAATAGACCCCCCTTTTTTTAGTCAACATTGCTATGATGACTAATGAAAGGGGAGTTGAAGTGTAATACAACATTATGCTTCGTTTGAAGCTTAGTCTTTGGTACGAAGAATATTGTGAGGAAGTTTTCCCCATTGTCCCATTGAATGTTCGTAAAGAACTGCTTTTGTACTCGGATTGAATGGAATACCAAGAATAGAACGCACTTCTCTCTCCAAGCGGTCACGTTGGAACACTAAATCATCAGATGAGAGTTCGTCCGTGAAGACATATGCTTTGTAACCACCATCAGGATCGCCCTTGTAATAGTTTGCTGTTTCCATAAAATCAACAGCGTATTGATACAGTTTGGCACCTGTATTTGGATAGGTATATACCCAAACCATATCTTTACCATGGGATGGGATAGCCTGATCGTAATAAGGTGTTCCTGGGTAACATGTAATAAGAGAGATATCGAAGTCGTCAGGTTTTGTCTCAATGAGCCAGTCCCTGGTTTGTTCAATAGTTGCAATATTTTCTCCTGGATGACCAATAGACATCAGTGCCTTTATTTTCAGCCCATGACGTCTCGCGATTTCCATACACCGAGTATTCTCATCACGTGTTGCTCTTTTGTTAATAGCCTCTAAAATGTCAGACGAACCTGATTCAAAGCCAACCAGAATCCATCTGAATCCAGCTTCATACATGGCTTGGGCTTGTTCGTCTGTAAGAAGCTGTGATTTTATGAAACCACGTAATCGCCACGTAACTCCTAGATCTCTCTGTGTCTTTGCAATAAGATTCATGAGAGGAACCATGTTTCTGTTAACATTGAGCTCATCATCATACAACATGAATCCTCTCTTTCCAGTTGTTTGGTAGATGTGGATCATTTCCGCAACAATGTTTTCGGAAGTTCGCATGCGTATTTTCCGAAGGGATGGAGACTCTCGTCCACCACAGAATCCACAAGCGAATGGACATCCGAGCTGTGCGATAAGTGATAAAGCGGGAACACTATCTATAGAATAGTGATAGCTTTTTTCGTCGATGAGATGTCGTGCAGGGAAAGGAAGTGCGGTCAGACGCTCATTGTCTAGGAATAGAGGTGAGTCCACTATATCAGCATCAATCAATTTGGGTGGATTTTCATCCAATGCACCAAAAACAGCTTCCTCTCCATCCCCAGCGACAAGAACATCGAAACAAGTCTCTAATTGTTCCATCGCTCTAGTGGCTCTTCCATTTCGCCCGAGGAGTCTTTCCTTTTTGAATGCAGCATTAACAAGGGTTACATGTGGACCACCGATTATAATTCTTGCACAAGGACGTAAACAACGTATTGTGCGAGCAATTATTGTTGTTGCAGGCAATTGAGGTGTTGTAGATGTTATTCCGAACAAGATAGTATCTGTTCGAGTTCTCACATAATCAGAGATTACATCTGGAAAATTCTTGATACCAGAGAGATCAAGTACATCAACATCAACTCCTGCTTGTTCCAGAGTGGCTGCGACCTTGAGAATTCCAAGTGACATGAATACACGCTCATCCAATAGAAATGGAGAGGGTGGTATGATGAGACAGACTTTTCCTGAGGTGTTATCTAGAAGAACCGAAGTTTGCGTGTTTAAGAGTGTTTTCATACATCTTTCTAAAGTTGGTTGTAAAACAACAAATTATCTTTCCAAGATCAATATACCTGTTAGACATCCATCTGTCTACAAACCTTCGAGAGTCAAACTAGCGTGGAAAATAGCTTGATACTGTCTGTTTTATTATTCTGAATAAGTTTAGTTGTGATAATGTACCAAATCGCCATGAAGAATCTATAGTTTGTATTTTATCGTATGCTCTCTCTAATTCTTCAAGGCACAATCGATATATTTCTTTGTGAAATATTGTGATAGGGTATGCTCGTAAACAACCTTTTCTGTCGAAATACAATTTTAGTCCATGAAAGTGGAAACAAATAAGAGGTTCATTATCAACAAAGAACCCTCCATCTTTATTTTTTGTTATTTTGTAATTATTAATATTCCAAGTACTAAGGTTAACTCCCTTATCTCTAAGCTCATAAACGCCTTTGTATTTTCGTGGCCAATCACTCAGATATCCTTGGTCGCCAATCTTCCCATTTTCGTAACGTAGATAACACCAATCAATACATTGTTTTCTCCATTCTTCCAAACATTGGAGGGCAGAATCATCATTTTTAAAAAACATTATTCCAGCATTATATATACCTTTCTTGCATTGTTCATTCTCGCGATTGGGCGGAAAGCGATGCGGAGTAATAGTTATTGAACCCAAACTATAGACTTTCTCGAATAAAGGTTGTGCTGATTTATAAAAATAAAAATCTGGATCAACAAATACCAATAAATCATCTGATCTAACAATGCCACTCTTCATTGTGAACAATAAGAAAGCAGGTTTACATGTTGACGCAAATTCCGGATTTGTTCGTGTTGAACGTGAGGCTAGGAGCTCTTTATCGTTTAGATCCTCTGGTCTCAGAATAGTTGTTTCTGGTATGTTCAATTTCTTTGCAGTTTGATATCCCAAATCATCAAGACATAAATAATAAATATGTGAATCTGGTGCATGAACTGTTAACGATTGACGTAGTGCTATCATCCTACCTAGGTGGTTTTTGTCAGATATTGTAACAATATGGGTTCTCATAATTTTTGTGCTTCTATGTAGCAAACACCATTATCTTCAACATGAATAATTCTTGAGCTATATGATAATGATGTAAGAAATGTAATAACTTCGAACATACTCTGCATTGAATGAATTTCTATAAATATTATTGGTCTCTTCGATAGCAAGGTATTCTTCGCACCTTTGAGTGCTAGATATTCTGCTCCCTCAACATCGAGTTTGATAATATCTGGAGAACTATTTATATCGAGATGTTCTCTAAACATGTCAATCGGAATTGTCTTCACTCGTGTTTTGATAAACCCCTTTATCTTGTAAACATCTCGGCTCCAGAAAGGATGAGCCCCACCAATAAAGTTTCCAGAACTTCTACCACTTTCAATATCATTGTTGATATTAAACTCTGCATTTCCATACTCATCTGAAATAGCAATGTTAAAAATCTTAATTCTTTTTTCCAGATCTTTATTATGGTCAAGATTTAATTTTATTCGATCAAGATTATTATTATTTGGTTCGAAGGCAAAGATTTTTCCACCTTCACCGACCATTCGAGCAAAATACAGTGAGTGATATCCGACATGAGCACCAATATCATAGATAACTTTGTTACTTGCACCAATATCACGAAGTCTATCGAAGAGGAATTTGTCATATGAACCATCGAGCATCTTTTTTTGCCACGATCCAGATGGGTCAAAATACATTTGTACTCCTTCCATCGATTTGTATTGTAGTGTATTCCATCTAGGTCTAAATTTTATTTGACGTAAAAGTATCTGTCTTATTGTCCTGTATAGAAGTGGTGGAACAATGTCTTTGGCATTTGTCTTGATCATTTCTTTAATGTTTCGTATCCACATGCTAGGTGCTTTATTTGGTGGTCTCAATAATTTGTCATAATTGTCATCAGCAATAATATTTGAATTGTGAACAATCGGAAAAGTGATCGCCCTTCTTTTTATTAGCAAATGGGAATTTGTTTGTTTTGTATGTGTTGCATCAGCTCCAAAACCAATATTTTCTATCATATTGGTTGCAGGAATGATTGATAATTGATTGTGAAGTAATCGGTATGATTCCCATTGATAATCCCAAGTATCTTTTCTTCCATGATACGTTTCGTTGTAAAGCCATTGCCGATAATTCCAATGCTGGCGATCACCCATGGCCTTCTTTATCTTTCTCTGATTTTCTTTGCTTTCCCAAATCTTCATTGTTACATCATACTGTTTCCATACTCGTCTCCATGATGCCCAACCCCAAAGATGTCCATATCGTGAAAAAGTATATGAATATGGGATATTTGATTTCTCGTTGATATTATATCCGCAAATCATTATAATCTTCTCTTTATTTCTAAAATAGTTGAGCATTTCTGCACAAAAAGGGAAAAAAGACTTATCGGGAATGCAATCATCTTCTAGGATTATCCCTTCTTCAACATGATCAAAAAACCAACCAATAGCAGTAGTTGCTCCGATCTTACAGCCAAGGTTTTTATCCTGAAACAAAGTTTTCAGATCACAAGGCCAATCAACCTTCTCTATTATCTTTCTTGTTTTTGCACACTTCTCTACATCTTCAGGCCTGTTATCTCTAGGTCCATCCGCAGCAATGAAAAGTTTTTCGGGTTGTATTTTACGGATTTCTGCGAAAACACGTTCAGTTTGTTCAGGTCTATTGAATGTTATAAAGAGAATTGGGGTTTTCATGAAATATAATTATTATTGTTTAATAAAAAAAGAGTATGTCCCGTATACGTAATTATTTTGTAACTCTTTTCTTTTAGAAAGTTGGCTATCGGTGAATTATATGGATTCTCGACTGAAAAATTATTGTCCTCTATTACTATGATTTTGGGTATAAATCTAGACCAGTCGTTGGACTTTAATACTTCTAGATCATATCCCTCGGCATCAATACTCATAAAATCAATAGTCTGTCCCAAAGGAAAATTCTTATCTAATATATTTTCCAAAGTATCAGTGTTGACTTTGACCGTATCTAATAATTTGAATCCTTGTTCTTTGTATTTATTTGCCAATTGTATCGAGAAAGTATTGAAAGCCGGCTTATTGAATCGAAAAAAGTTCATCACATTTGGCTTTTCAGATATACCTATCTCTATATTAATATCATTTGGTCTAATAGTTCTAAAATTCTTCATAGATCCAGGTGAAGCATCTATATTGATACCTTTCCAACCGTTGCGATAGAACCAATATGTATTGGAGAATCTTGTTGGATGGTGCGCTCCAATATCCACATAGAATCCCTTTTTTGTCTTCCAAAGAAGATCTCGTAGAATAGTATCTTCGCCATGTTGGGAAAAAGAGACTGTGGCATACTTGAATTTTAAAAACATTATTCTTTCAAGTAAGCGCGATGGTATCAAGTGAGAAATCATTTGTTTTATCATCTTGTAAATAATTTAAATCTTTTATGTAGACCATTTTCCACTAATACAAACGATCGAATCGGGGTATGTTCTTTCGTTTTCTTTACTAGTCAATGTCAAATACTTAATCGGCTCTTTGGGCCAATCAGACTCAGAACCATTAGCAAGTATTCTAGCATTAATGCCATATGTGCCTGGATCCAAAGGTAGGTTGTCTATAGAATATTTGAAACAACCTTCTGTTTTGACATTTAACTTTTCTCCGGTATATGAGCTATATCTTGTTCCAAGCAACATTCCATCTTGTTTACAGATTGAGAAACCAACATCTACATTTGATATGCTATCAGGATTCTCGCATCTATAGAAAAAATTAAATGAGATTTTCATTCCAGTATTTATTAATTCAACAGATTTATTATTTTCATCGACGATATCGAATCCTGTTAATTTGATCAATCCATTTCCTCGTCTGTTGAAATTTTTAGAAAAATCAAAATTATCTTTTGTTACGCTATTATATTTCTTGATAACTTCATTTGTGGAACCTTTAAAATTAATCTTTCCACCTTCTAGGAGTATAGTTGTTGGACACAAATTACGGATAGCTTCTAAATTGTGGCTCACGAACAAAATCGTCCTTCCTTCATTCTTTGTGATCTCATTCATCTTACCCAAACACTTCTTCTGGAATTCTGCATCGCCAACTGCCAAGACTTCATCTATGAGTAGAATGTCTGGTTCCATATGTGCTGCTACGGAGAAAGCTAGACGAACATACATACCACTCGAATAATATTTGACCGGTGTGTCGAGGAATTTCTCAATTCCTGCGAATTCTACGATTTGATCAAACTTGGAGGCAATCTCACCTTTCTTCATGCCAAGAATTGCTCCATTCAGGAATATATTCTCTCGGCCAGTCAATTCTGGATGAAAACCAGTACCAACTTCGAGTAGGGAACCGACACGACCATGTAACATAACTTCACCCTCTGTTGGTGGAGTTATTTGTGATAATACTTTTAGGAGAGTCGATTTTCCAGCTCCATTTGCGCCAATCACACCAACGATCTCTCCTCTCTTCACAGTGAAGGAAACATCTTTTAGAGCCCAGAATTCTTCTTTCTTCGTCAAGCCAACAGCTTGTTTGGCTTTGTTCTTGATAAATGAAAAAGGATTTCTGAGTGCACTTGCTATTACATCACGCAATGCAATATATCCACCCTTCATATGAGTGATATTATATTTCTTGCCTATATTTTTTACTTCTATAATTGGTTTATCCATTTTCTTTATTCTAAATAATATCTGCGAAATATCGTTCTGTTTTCTTGAAATATATGATTCCAATTGTTAGCACTATCACACAACCAACTGCTGAAGCCAAAATAAGTAACCAGTTGATGGGTGTTGTTCCAAGAAGAGCTGCACGAGCACCTTGTATAACACCCATCATTGGATTGAATGCTAAGAGATATGAATATTTACCAGCAATAGAAGCGGGATATATGACTGGTGTGACAAATAGAAGAAGTTGTATGAAGAAAGGTAGAGCATAGCGGACATCTCTATATTTCACATTCACCGCAGACAGGAAAAGTCCAAGACCTATAGCTATCATAAAAGTTAGTAGTAGTAGAAGTGGTAATATAAGTAATCCAACCAAATTTGGTGTATAACCATAATAGAACATAAGACCAATAAGAATAATTGCAGCAATTGCAAAATCAACAAATTTGGTTACAACAGAAGAAACAGGCAATATGAGGCGAGGGAAGTAAACCTTGGTAATAATTGCTTTATTGGCTATGAGTGAATTGCTTGTTTCTCCCAAAGCATCAGCGAAAAATTGCCAGAAGAGTAAACCAGTATAAACGAATATAGGATAGGGTACGCCATCAGAGGGAATTCCTGCCAATTTGCCAAAGAATATAGAAAATATGACCATTGTTATGAATGGTTGTAATATTGACCAAACAACACCAATTGCAGTTTGTTTGTATCGTACCTTGAGATCACGCCAGCTAAAGAAATACAATAGTTCACGATAATTCCAAAGCTCCTTCAGATCCGAAAGATGAAAGAGGCGCTTTGGCTTTATGACCGTTAATGTCGTGTTTGACATGAGGAATATACTATCATATTTAAAGGAAATTGTTGAGTTTTTTATTTGTTTAAGCTAGTATTATCGGATATATGATATTGAAGAAAATAAACCGTTCCATCGTGCTGACTGTGATATTTTTGATACCTCTTTTCCCTCTTATCGTCGCCAATCCATTCTTTTTCCCATTTATCACAGGCAAAGCTTTCTATTTCCGACTTCTAGTAGAGATTGCTTTTGCTTCTTGGGCTATCCTAGCTTTCTTGGATGCTAGATATCGTCCGAAGTTAAATAAGCTTACAGTAGCAGTTACTGTATTTGCATTGGTCGCTCTTGTAGCAGATCTTCTAGGTGTCAATCCACTCCGCAGTATCTGGTCCAACTTTGAGCGTATGGAGGGTTGGATGACGATTGTGCATCTATGGGCATTCTTTATTGTGACCACTTCTGTATTTGGTGTAAATGATATAGTCATAAAAAATTCTGGTGAGCAAAGTAATGTTCGAAAGATTTCATCAACAGGGAATAGTGATTCTATAAAATATTGGCATCGTTGGCTCAATACTTCTCTTGCTATATCAGCAATTGTTGCTATATATGGTTTTGCGCAACTATTTGGCTGGGCAGATATTCACCAAGGTTCGACTCGTATAGATGCATCACTTGGCAATGCTATCTATATGGCAGTCTATATGCTTTTCCATTCATTCTTGGCTGGTTATTTCTTCTTCCTAGAAAAACAAAAGGGTTATTCTGCATCAAAGTTTAAACTTTTGGTGTATGGAATATATTCACTTATTTCAGCATTCTTACTCTTTGAAACAGGGACTAGGGGTACAATACTGGGTCTCATAGGTGGTGTGATGCTCGCCCTATTCTTGTACTCTGTATTTGGCAAAAGTGAGACAAAGAAGAGTCGTTGGATATCGGCAGGAATTATGGGAGCAATCATTTTTATCGGTGTAATATTCTGGATGAATCGTGATTCGACTTTTGTGAGAGACAATGAAGTCTTGAATCGTCTAGCATCTATTTCTCTCAAAGAAACACAAACTCAAGCGCGTGGCTATGTTTGGCCAATGGCCTTGAAGGGATGGTCGGAGAGGCCTATTCTCGGCTGGGGACAAGAGAATTTCAATTATGTATTCAATGCAAATTACAATCCAAAGATGTGGGCTCATGAACAATGGTTCGATCGAGCACACAATATTTATCTTGACTGGCTCATCAATGCTGGTCTGGTCGGCATTCTCGCATATCTGTCACTGTACTTTCTAGCATTTCGAGGAGTCTGGAAATCGAACATTTCATTCAAGAATAAAACATTACTTACAGGACTTATTGCAGGATACATGGTCCACAATATATTTGTATTCGACAATCTCGCTAGTTATGTATTCTTCTTTGCAATACTTGGTTTCATATCATCGTTGAATGAATCCCCCGCCCTCCGCTCCGCTACGGGCACCCCCTTTAAAAAGGGGGATCCCACACAGTCTGCGTTTAATTCCCCCTTTTTAAAGGGGGTGTCGCGAAGCGACGGGGGATTTGTAATCGGTGGTCTGAAAGATGTCGGTGTGGAGGTCGTCGAATATGTTGTTTTACCAATATCTATCATTGCTTTTATTGGTGTATCCTATTTCTTCCAGCTCCGACCGATTCTTGCAAATACTAGACTGATAAGTGCACTGCAATCATGCGGTGGTCCAACTCCAGACATTACAATTTTCCAGAAAGCATTGGCTCCAAATGTATATGTTGCCAATCAAGAGATAAGAGAACAGTCTCTTTCTTGCGCAGGTTCTATCATCAGAAGTCAGACTGCTCCTGCTCCTACAAAACAAGTATTCTTCCAACTAGCAAATGATAATATAAAAAATCAGATAGAAGTAGCACCAAAAGATGCACGTATGTATGTTTTGGGTGGTAATTTCTTGAATGCTATTGGTCAATATGATGAAGCACAACCCATGCTCGAAGACGCATACAAATTGTCACCAAATAAACAATCAGTTGCTTTTGAATTGGCGCAGAATTATTTGAATACTGGTAGGGCAGAAGATGCAGCAAAAGTATTGAAGCAAGCATATGATGGCGATCCAACAAATCCAAATGCTAAGTTTGCCTATGCTATAAGTCTTGTAGCCAACAATAAAGAAAGTGAAGCAAGGAAAATATTTGATAATGATCCATCTATCTTTGAAACAGAACAAATGGCGCAAATATATCTCTCTATAGGTAAGTATGATAAGTCAATTGCTATATATAAAACATTTGTTGAGAATAATCCGAAAGATCCAAATGCTCGTCTACGTCTGGCACAAAGTCAGTATGCAGGAGGTCAGAAATGGCAAGCAAAACAGACTATGCAAGATATTATCAAAGATTTCCCAGAATACAAATCACAGGTTGAGCAGTTGATAGAGACGATGAAATAACACAACGCAAAAGCCCGCCGAGGGCGGGACTTTGCGAGACATTTATTGGAGAGTGCCCACTTTTGGGTACTCACATACGTAGGTAATATAGCATATTTAAAAAAAATTGCAAGTTTTGACTGTGGATATTATAATAGTATTAGATTGCACCAAATGACGACCGCGGCTGTACTCACATTATATTTAGACATATTATTTGGAGCTCACACCCGCGGTCATCATTTGGCGTAATTATGTTTGAATTAACGATAAAGACTGCATAGATTTTTATTTGATGAATATTCTCGAAAACATTTCACTTGCTCCCTATACGACTTTCAAGATAGGGGGTCCGGCCAAGTATTTTTGTATTGTTACAAATGAAGAAGAAATAATGAAAGCAGTACAATTTGCAAAAGACAAAAGTCTGCCATTTTTCGTTTTGGGCGGAGGATCGAATATTTTGATATCTGATCTTGGCTTCAATGGACTAGTTATCAAGATGGAGATAAAGGGTAAAGAGTACCGTAGTGGAGTGGGGGCGGGTGAAGAGGAGGGGGTATCGGTCGGGGCAGGAGAGGAGTGGGATGGATTTGTGGGAGACACGGTTTTGCGAGGATTGTATGGCTTGGAAAACTTGTCATCTATCCCTGGTACAGTAGGTGCTGCCCCGGTCCAGAATATCGGTGCATACGGCAGAGAAGTTTCGCAAGTTATACAGAGCGTACGTGTTTTGGAAGTTGCATCTCTTCAATTCGTAGAATTGAGTAAAGAAGAATGTTTATTTGATTATAGAGATAGTATATTCAAAAAGAATAAAGGAAAGTACATCATTACAAAAGTTGATTTTGTCCTTTCAAAAGTATCAAGTTTGAATATGGATTATAAGGATATAAAAGAATATTTTGTGAAGAATGGTGTAACAAATCCAACCTTACAGCAATTGAGGCAAGCGATAGTAGATATTCGCTCGTCCAAACTTCCTGACTGGAATATGTGGGGAACTGCTGGATCGTATTTCAAGAATCCGACTATTTCTGCGGAAAAATTTGCTGAATTGAAAAATAAATATACAGATTTGCTAGGTTTTCCAGAGATTGATGGCAAAGTAAAAGTGTCACTTGGATGGATAATAGAGAATATTTGCAAAATGAAAGGATTGACTATTGGGAATGTAGGCATATACGAAAAGCATGCTCTTGTATTTGTTGCCAAACCAGGCGCCACTGCGGCCGAAATTATCTCTCTTGCCAAAAGTGTTATCGATTGTGTAAAAGAAAAAACTGGTATTGCCATAGAAGCGGAAGTTGAATGGGTGAATTGATACAGTTGGAGGCATCGTCTTCGACTAATCGGAGGTGCGACCTACGATTATAATATAAAATAAGACTGTCAATATTGACTTTGTTTTTATTGGCGATAAAATTCAGGTATGAAAATACTTGATATGACTAAAATTGCAAAGAAGTATGTTGGCAAATGGATAGCTTTGGCTGGACCAAATACTACGAAGGTCGCTGGTCATGGCGATACCATGGAGCAAGCACTCGAGATGGCATATGATAAAGGATTCAAGCGTCCAGTTTTACAGTTCATGTCAAAAAATATTCTAAAACCACATATTGGTCTATTTCCAATCGAGGGCATATGTTGAGATTCAATTACACTAAATATGGATTGAGCTCAAGACCGATTATCCCAATAGTTATCTCTTATAGAAATAAATCAATTGAAGAATCTGTTCTTATTGATTCTGGGGCAGATACATGTATTCTAGATGCAGGTGTGGCAACATTTTTAGGAATCGATCATTTTTCTGCACCAAAACAAATCATCGGAGGTCTTGGGAACGCACAATATCAATCATTCACACATCCTGTTAAAATGGCGATAGGCAGTCATTCATTCAGAGTCAATGCGAATTTTATATATGGAATTTCAAAAAAGCATGAATATGGAATTCTTGGACAGAAAGGATTCTTCGAGAATTTCATAGTCTCTTTCAATCTTAGAAATAATGAAATCAAGATTAATCCTTCGAAAAAGAAGAAATAGACCTTAACTGACTGGTCTGTTATAGTAGTTATATCGGATTTTTAATCTACGATTCGAGATCCGATCTTGGTAATTATCATCAAAATATGTCATTTTTTGCCAAAATATTTAGTAGCAGTAATCATACCCAGAATATAAAGAGGTTTGAGCCATTGGTTGCCAAGGTCAATGCTTTTGAAGCTGGAATCAAGGCCCTTTCCGATGCAGAATTGAAGGCAAAAACAGTTGAATTTAGGCATAGGTTAGGTGTGGATGGTAGTGATGGTAAAGAAACACTAGACGATATATTGCCCGAAGCTTTCGCTGTAGTACGTGAATCTGCCCGTAGA
>Ga0172379_10000825_pt1 | contig 71688 bp, 63 predicted proteins | sample GrowelOW334metaG_FD_119756 | JGI IMG/M metagenome (GOLD analysis project Ga0172379, IMG submission 119756) | Groundwater microbial communities from an aquifer near a municipal landfill in Southern Ontario, Canada - Groundwater well OW334 metaG | ecosystem: Environmental > Aquatic > Deep...
CTCGGCAATCATCATCTCCGACAAAATGTCTGGTCGCTCGAAGGGCTTCGGCTTCGTGGAAATGTCCTCGGATGAAGAAGCACAGAAGGCGATTGAGATGTTCAACGGCAAAGACTTCCAGGGCCGATCCCTGACAGTCAACGAAGCTCGCCCGATGGAACCCCGCGCACCGCGAACCGGTGGCAATGGCGGCGGTGGATTCGGCGGCGGCCGCGGCGGCTGGTAATCCCAGTTTCCCAAACGTTCAAAACCAGTCCTGCGAAAGTAGGGCTGGTTTTCGTTTGTGGTAGAATTGCAGTATGGAGGAAAGTCAGACGTCACCAGGAACGCCATCCCGCCAAACACAAGATACAGTCTTGCGGCGGGATGTCGCGTCGGGAAATCCCACACATGAGGCAAACCTTAAGTCACCGACGCTCCATTGGTTCAAGCCAATGCTCTTCCTTTTGGGCCTCTTCGTGCTCGCCTTCTTCGTTACCGTTCTCGGTGTCGATTACCGACGCGCGCACCCAAGCACGTCAGATCCACTCGCGTCGCTCACCGCAGGCAGCGCCTCGCAATCGACCGTTGGGATAGTGAGCGGCACGGTACGCCCGGCAATTCCGCAGATTGAGACTGCGGATGATCCATTCCTCGGCCCTGCCGAAGCGAGCGTCGTCGTCGTCGAGTTCGTGGATTTCCAGTGCCCATACTGCAAGGAGGTGTACACCATGGTGCGGGAACTCGCTGCCCAGTATGGGAACCGAGTGAAGTTCATCATCCGGGACTTCCCGCTCAGTGAAATTCATCCTGAAGCCCAAGCCGCCGCGGAAGCATCAGGGTGTGCATTCGAGCAAGGGAATGACAAGTTCTGGGCGTACCACGATAAGCTCTACCAGAATCAGGACTCGCTGAGTGTGACATCCTACGCAACGCTCGCTTCGCAAGTAAATTTGGACGAGGAGAAGTTCGCGACGTGCATGAGCAGCCATACGCGCAGTACAGAAATCCTCGGTGACCTTGCCGACGGTGCGGCAGTTGGGGTGACCGGCACGCCGACGTTCTTCCTGAACGGCTACCGGGTGCAGGGCGTGATTCCGAAAGACAAATTTGCCAAAGCTCTTGACCTCCTCCTCGAGTGATCTCGAGTGCGTGGTATACTACGCCTATGCTCGTCTTGGGTGCTGATCATGGTGGCTATACGTTGAAAGAGTTCCTTAAGCGCGTGCTGCTGAAGAGCGGCCACGAGGTTTTCGACGTTGGGCCAGCGAAGTTGCGATCCGCAGATGATTACCCTCTCATTGCGGCAGAGGTAGCAAGACGTGTGCGTCGGACGACGGGCGGCCGCGGCATCCTGCTGTGCGGGAGTGGCGTTGGCATGTCTGTGGTGGCAAATAAATTCCCCGGTATTCGGGCAGTGAATGCGTGGGATGTGAAGGTCGCCATCCGCGCCCGGAAGGAAGAAGACGCCAACATCCTCGTCCTGCCGGCACACTTCGTAACGCAGGCGGGCGCGCGTGCCATTGTGCAAGTCTGGCTCTCCACGCCCTTCCAACGCATCGCCCGTTACCGTAGACGGTTAGGTGAAATTGCTCGTATTGAGAATACCAACTAGCCCCCATGCAAATTACCCCCGCAATTCTCGAGACAGAACCTGAAGCGCTCAAGCAGAAGGTTGGCCTCATCGAGAACAGTGTCGACCTCATCCAGATTGACGTAGGTGATGGGCAGTTCGTCTCAACGGTAACGGTCCTGCCCCGTGCGCTCGGCGAGTTCCGACCACTCACGGCATTTGAGGTCCACCTCATGGTGAAGCGGCCGGATCGGTTCGTCGCTGACTGGGCGCACCTGGGGGCAACGAAGGTAATCTTCCACGTGGAAGCAGAGGGGGACTTGGAACACTTCATCGCGCAGTGTCGGGAGCTCGACTGCGACGTTGGCATCGCCATTAGTCCGGGCACGAGCATTGATACGTTGCAGCCATTCCTCGATCTCGTCGATGAGGTCATGTTCCTCGCTATCCAACCGGGCGCGCAGGGAAATCCGTTCCTCCCAGACGTTGTGGAAGAGATTGCGGCGTTCCACAAAGCAATGCCTGGCATGCCAATTGCCGTTGACGGTGGAGTGAATAAGGAGAACCTCCCAGGTTTGAAAGCCGCTGGCGTACAGCGCGCCTGCGTTGGTGCTACGCTTTGGAAGAGCGCAAATCCAGTTGCAATGCTCACCGAACTCGCTGCGCTCTAACTAACTTATGCCACGATTCGACGTCATTACCATTGGCAGCGCTACGCAAGACGTGTACCTCATGAGTAAGGATTTCCGTTTCGTGCGGGATCGACGTTCACCCACTGGTTCGTTCGAGGAGTTCGCTTTTGGGTCTAAAGTTGAACTCGACGATTTACTGCAGGAAGTCGGCGGTGGGGCGACGAATGCAGCGGTAACGTTCCAGCGCCAAGGGTTGCGTACAGCATGCGTGTGTAAAGTTGGGAATGATGCAGCTGGCGACGATGTCATCCGCACGCTGCGGGCATACAACGTCGATCCGCGGTTCGTCATACGCGATCAGAATGATCGAACGGCTTTCTCGGCGCTCTTCCTCGGCAAGGACGGTGAACGGACCGCGCTCGTCTACCGGGGCGCCAGTGCTGACTTCACCGAACGCATGGTGCCTTGGAAGAAGCTCCGCAGCCGGTGGTTCTACGTTTCTTCGCTCGGTGGCAACCTGCGCTTCTTGCGTCGAGCGGTTCGGCATGCGCACAGCACAGGCGCTCACGTGGCGGTGAACCCAGGGAAGACCGAACTTGGGCAAGCAGGCGCGCGTTCAGTGCTTCGTCAGGTAGACGTGCTGCTGCTGAATCGCGAAGAAGCTGAGCTCTTCTTCCGTGTGCGTGGTTCGCAGCTCCTGAAGGCGATTACGAAGTGGCGCAAGGGGACTGTGGTTGTCACTGAAGGGTCGAAAGGGGCATTGGCCGTAACCCCAACCGAGGCTTGGCGATTACGTATTAAGCCTGTGCACGCCCTTGATACGACTGGGGCTGGGGATGCCTTTGGATCGGGCTTTGTTGCGGCGCTCGCGAAGCGTCCTGACGATATCCAGGCAGCCCTTGAGCTCGGTGCTCGGAACAGTGCCGGGGAGGTACAACACGTTGGGGCAAAGAAAGGCCTTATCACGCAGCGGCTACCGAAAGACCTATGGCTGCGCATATCGAAGCTGAACGTCTAGGTTGAGTTGACGGTTCTACAGGGTGTAGTAGAATGAACCTACCTCGCTTCTTGATTACCTCCTATGGATAACCAGACCTGGCAAACGCCGCCGCAGTCTTCGCAGCCGTACCCGCCGACCAGCAGCTTCTTCAGTGGGCCGCCGAAGGCAACGTTCGCCTTAGGTATTATGATTGGCGTCAGCGCGGTGAGCTTACTTGGCTTCATCCTCTCCTTCAGTGCCTACCGGAACGCTGTCGACGGCGATGCTGGGACGAAGAAAGTTGCAGCGAACGCAAACGCGAATACGAACACAGCTGCCGCAGCCGCTCCGACCGCTCCGACAGAGCCAGTTGACGTGACTGTGGCGAAGGATGACTGGATTCGAGGGAACAAGAATGCGAAGGTGACGCTCGTAGAATTCTCTGACTTCCAGTGTCCGTACTGCAGTCAGTTCAACCCGACGGTAGAACAGGTTCGGAAAGACTACCCTGATACGGTGCGCATCGTCTTCAAGCACTACCCGCTCACCAGCATCCACCCCATGGCCCAGAAAGCCGCGGAAGCTGCTGAGTGTGCTGGCGCGCAGAATAAGTTCTGGGAGATGCACGATAAGCTCTTCACGAACCAGACGAGTCTCTCGCTTGAGAACTATAAAACCTGGGCGAAAGACCTTGGCTTGAATCAGTCGAAGTTCAACACGTGCTTAGATGAGAGCACCACAGCCGCCAAGGTAGCCGCAGACCAGAAGTACGGCGATTCAGTGGGCGTCTCGGGAACGCCGACGAGCTTCGTGAACGGGTACGCTGTCCAGGGTGCACAGGGCTACGACGTGGTGAAAGCGAAGATTGATGCAGAACTAGCGAAGTCCTAGCGGCTCTGCGTGATGTTCGGCTGGCTCGGTACACCACCTGACCCAATCCTGTTCCATGTTGGGAGTATCTCCGTACGTTGGTACGGAGCTATTCTCGCAACCGCGTTGCTCCTCGGCGTGCTCCTGGCACAGCACTTGGCTAAGCGCGTTGGCTTGAAGCCCGAGAAGGTGACTGACCTTGCGTTCTTCGCAACCGTTGCGGCGCTCATCGGGGCACGCCTCGTCCACGTCTTGAACGATTGGGGCTACTACAGCCAACACCACTTGGAAATAGCCGAAGTATGGCACGGCGGTTTGGCATTCCACGGTGTGCTGTTCGGCGGCGTGCTGGCGCTTTGGCTCTTCAGTCGGTGGCAGAAGATTGCACCATTGCTCCTGCTCGACGTAGCGCTCCCCGCGCTCGTTCTCGGGCAAGTCATTGGTCGGTGGGGGAATTGGGTCAACCAGGAACTCTACGGACGACCGACGACTGGCCCGTGGGCATTAGCCATTGCACCCGAGCACCGCGTTGTTGGGTACGAAGCGTTCACAACGTTCCACCCGCTGTTCCTCTACGAATCGTTCGGGAACCTCATCATCCTTGTGCTCTTGCTGGTGCTCTGGAGGTGGCCTGCCCGCCGACGTGGCGACATTGCGGCCGCGTACCTCATCCTCTCGCCAGCCCTTCGCTTCGGCCTTGATTCCCTCCGTCTGAATCAGCCTATGGTTGGCCCAATCACGAACGCGCAGGTCTTCAGCCTCCTCCTCGTCGTTGCGGGGCTGGTACTTCTCTTCACACGCCGGCGCAGACCGGTACACTAAACCATATGGCCAAAGCACAATTTCGCTGGGGACTCTGGGGGACGATTGCTGGCATTATTGCCATTGGCATTGCAGGCGTTGCCCTCACCTCGCGCGGTCCAAAGGCCAGCTACGACAACGTGAATAGCCCACGGCCTGTGGAAGGGAATGCAAATTCGAAGGTTGTGGTGCAAGAGTACTCTGACTTCCAGTGCCCAGCGTGCGGCGCAACCTACCTGCTCGTGAAGGAGCTCGTGCAGAAGTACGCGAAAGATGTTCGCTTCGAGTTCAAGCACTTCCCGCTGACGAAGATTCACATCAATGCCTACAGTGCCGCGCTCGCCAGTGAGTGTGCGAACGATCAAGGGAAATTCTGGCCGTACCACGACAAGCTCTTCGAGAATCAGACGAACTTAGGGACGAGCGATCTGAAGAAGTACGCAGTCGATCTGGGGCTGGACACAACGAAGTTCAATGCGTGCCTCGATACACGGGCGGAGAAGTCCATCATCGATGCTGACGTACGGGAAGCCAACACGCGGCAAGTACCCGGAACGCCAACCTTTTTCGTGAATGGTAAGCAGGTCGCAACAGGCGACCTTGAGGTAGCCATAAAGGCCGCTCTCGGCGGCGCGGTGCAGGGTCCGGTACAGTAAGGTTTTACGGGTGGACCGAAAGGTAGAGTAACCCCCCCGCGAGGATAGCCTGTACGGCGAGCCCGACCTTGAACGTGAGGCGCTTCTCGACGTAGGCGTGGAACCACCGGTGGAGCCGTTCGTGGTGGTTGAAGAACGATTCTAATCGGGTTACATCCTGGATGATTCTCCGTGCGTTGGGGAAGTGCCGCATGAGGAAGTGGCGGTACGCGTCGTAGAATGCCCAAATGAGATCCGGGAGGACGGCGCCGACCATTGCTGCGAGGGCAACGTTGGGCAATGGCCAGTCACCAGTGACGTGCACGGTGTAGACGAAGAGTACGAGGAACCCAAGATCGGTTAGGAATGTGAGGGCGAACCTACGGATGAACTTCTCTTTCACCCAGGCACCGAGCTTCTCGTCACCATGGGGAATCATGTCGAGGGCGTAGTGTGAGAGCAGGCCAAGCCCAAACGCCACCGGCACGCTGTGGACGTGCTGGCTAATGATGATACCCGCGAGCGCGTGGGTGGAGAGGAACATGCTGCTGGGTAGCGTACCGGCGCACGTGGTCTACGTCAACTCCTGGTTGACACTGGGTTGTCGAGCAGGTAGGGTACGAAGCTACAGCAAAACGCTTCCCAAAGGAGGTACTCATGGGAGCCGATAATGTACTTGGACAGTGGGGCTTGAAGCTCGGTGAGCTTACGGAGAACACCCGCATACCCGCGCGGGCTTTGGAAGATATCCAAGGGTTCGATAAGCTGAATCTCTTGGAGCTTGCAATCGTTCTCCCGGTTGCTTTGCCCATTCACGCAACGGTCGTTGAGCTCCTCGAGCGGAAGTCCGAAACGTTCCGTGATTGGGCTTTCCTGTTCAGCTACCATTGCTCGAGTTCTGCGCTTCGCGAGCGTGCAATGCAGCACCTCGTCGACCTAGCGCAGAGCTTCGATGAGCTCTTCCAGGTTTGCCAAGCGCTGCCGTCTGGGAGTCCAGCTCGAGCCGAATTTTTCCGGCGCATGTGCGTCGTGAATGCAGACGTGTCAGAATGGTTCCGCGTCTACACGCACACGAGCAACGGTGATACGCTGCATGCCTATGCGCAGAAGCGGGTGCTCGAGCTCAGTCAGCGCTTCGAAGATGTGATCACTATCTTCAACCGGCTCCAATTCGGCGATCCGCTGAAAGCCGAGATACGCCAGAAAATCAAAACCCTGGCGTAAGCGTAATGCCCATTCAAGACCGGTCTGTTCCCCAGGCCGGTTTTCATTTTGTTCATTAAGTGTCCCCAGAAATTTGGCACGGATCGAGCGAAGCGAGGGAGCACGAATTTCTGGGGTAGAGCGAGGCTTCTCACGAAGGGCGCAGCTTTTGCCGGTCACGGCAAAACGAAGCCCGACGTGAGAAACGAGCTGGTGCCGGGAAAGAGAATCGAACTCTTATGAGGTTGCCCCCGCAGGATTTTGAGTCCTGTGCGTCTACCAGTTCCGCCATCCCGGCTTGGTACCTGGGGCCGGATTTGAACCGGCGACCTGAGGCTTATGAGTCCTCCGCTCTAACCAACTGAGCTACCCAGGCATAAGGCATTACGACAGAAGCCGTACAGCCAGGATACCATATCGCATACTGGCACTGGCTCTACGGCTTCTTCTGGTGTCGCGTGGTTTCGGTATCGCCGATTCCTCGCGTTGGGTGCGGGAGGGGGATTTGCACCCCCGACCTCCGGATTATGAGCCCGGCGAGCTGCTACTGCTCCATCCCGCGTAGTGGCCTACGAATGCAAAGGCCGCGTTGCGTTTACGTTGCTGCATTAGAATAGGGAAAAATAGGGCTTTTTGTCAAGTTGCTTGACGGTACGCCCACGGTAGCGTAGAGAGAATGCAGAAACAAAGGAGGTGGCATTGGATGCCTACACTGCGAATCAGCTCATTGCACTCGCGAAGAGCGGCGTAGACGCTGAAGTCTTCGAAGCAGCCTTCATGCACTACATGCCAGGGAGTGACGGATTGTTTGAAGAGCTCATAACCGTCATTGCGCTGTACCAACCAGAAGTATTCCTGCGCTTGGACATTTCCGCTGAACGGGTCCGCACCATCTCGGACTTGCTCCAGAACTTGCGCGAGAAGCGATTTTCGTAACACACCTCACAGCCACACTCCTGTGAGGTGTTCTCTTGTACGTGCGGCAGGGGAATCCTGCTATACTGTGTTCACGTATGGCGCGTGTCATTGCTGTCGTCAACCAGAAAGGCGGGGTGGGGAAGACCACTACCGCCATCAACCTTGCTGCAGAGCTTGCTGAGCTGGGGAAATTCGTCTTGCTCGTGGATATTGATCCGCAAGGTAACGCCTCCTCTGGCATTGGCATTGACCACCGGAACGTGTCGCACGGGGTGTACCATGCGCTCATTGGCGAAAAATCCTTCCGCGACATCATTACGCACACGAATGTCGATGGCCTGAAAGCTGCGCCCGCAACCATGGATTTAGCCGGCGCGAACGTCGAGCTCGTGCCGCTCGAACGTCGTGAACACCGTCTGCGCGAGACGCTGGCAGAAGTCCGCCACGATTACGACTACATCCTCATCGACTGTCCGCCAAGTCTCGGCCTGCTCACGGTGAACGGCCTAGTAGCGGCAGAGGAAATTCTCATTCCCGTCCAGACCGAGTACTACGCGCTCGAAGGCCTCGGACAGTTGGTGGAGACTATTGATCTCATTCGTCAGCACCTGCAACCGGGCCTCACTGTGCTTGGGGCAGTGATGACTATGTACGACGAACGCAACAAGCTTTCGCAGGCTGTTTTCAACGAGCTCTACCAGTACTTCCCGAACAAAATTTTTCGTACGGTCATCCCACGGAACGTGAAGCTCGCCGAAGCGCCTAGCCACGGCAAGTCTATCCGGCACTTCGATGCGAACAGCAAGGGTGCCAAAGCGTACGAGAAGCTCGCCCGTGAAGTAGTGGAATCCGAGACTCCGCACGTGTAGACTACCTCTATGGCAACATCATCCCTTGGCCGCGGTCTCTCCTCGCTCATCCCCGGCGCTTCGAATGCCAACTACTGGAGCGGCGACACGGCGCACAAGTCTGGCGAGCGCATCGAGCGCATCCCCGTGGCGCGCATTGTCGTGAACCCACACCAGCCGCGCGAGCGCTTCGAGCGGCAGGGGATGGAAGACCTCGTCTCATCCATTAAAGAGCACGGCATTCTGCAGCCGCTGGTGCTCACCGAGACGCCTCGCGGCTACGAGCTTATCGCCGGTGAACGGCGACTACGAGCTGCAAAACTCGCGAACCTCAAAGATGTGCCCGCAATCATTCGGAGCGCCACGAACCAGCAGAAGCTAGAACTCGCCCTCGTGGAGAACGTGCAACGGCAGGATCTGAATGCCTTGGAACGTGCCAAAGCTTACCAGCAGCTCATCGACGATTTCTCGCTCACGCAGGATGAGGTTGCGCACAAGGTTGGGCAGAGCCGTTCCGCTGTCGCGAATATCCTCCGCTTGCTCCACCTACCGACAGACATGCAAACCGCGATCGCTGAGGGCAAGCTCACCGAAGGGCACGCCAAAGTTCTCCTTGGCGTTTCTGACCCCAAAGCCCGTCAGCAGCTATTCAAGAAGATTCTTGAAGAAGGCTTGAGCGTTCGGTCAGTAGAATCCGAGAAGCAGACGAGTGTCCGTGGTCATACCCGGAAGCAGGCTGATGTCGAAACGAGAGCCCGTGAGAGTCGGTTGCGTGCGGCACTTGGGGCAAAGGTTGCTATCAAACCCGCAGGCAAGGGCGGGAACATTAGTATCCACTACAGCGACGCGGAAGAGCTGGAGGGGATTGTGCGGACGGTAGAGGGACGGTAAGTCTTTACCTCTCCCGCTCTGGCATCCCAAGGTTTTTCTGTACTTGTACCAGGAGTTCAGGTAATTGTTTTATGCGGAAATCTGCGTGGTACTGCTTCAATTTTTCGGCGAGGGCTTTCGCTTCGCTCTCAACCAACTTCCCAATTTCCATCCCTTGCGGTCCCATACCGTAGTAGTGCATCGCGCTAATGCCTTTCAAGACTGGTTTCTTCACGTCCCTATCGCGCATTCCGTTCAATTCATTATTAAGGTAGAGGTCAAGTGTGGCAGTATCTAGGGCGTTCAATTTTCTGTAGAATTCATCGTGAAACCAATTCTCTAACGCAACCATTACCACCTTCGCCTCGTGTTGTTTCTGCTCTCTCTTGAAGAATGCCCCCTCCAGTTTCTGTATTCTGCGCAACGCTTTTGATACATGCTGGATGTTCTCTTGAGCAGATGAAGCAGCGAGGATTCTTTCAATTTCTGCCTTAACAGTTTCCTGCAGCGCGGTAAACTCCTCCTTTACCGCTTCGAGTGCAGAACGGTCTTCGCTCTCTTGAGCCTTCGCCATTTTTTGTTTTTCCATTTCCTGCCGACCAGCCTCGCGGTTTTTCAACTCCGCGGGCACGCGGCGTTGGAGTGCGGCTTCGCTGTCTTCAGCTTCGGGAGACAGTGGATCATCTGATCGAAGATGCTGAGCAGCAATGACCGTCTCAATAGCATGTTCAACTGGGTGGTCAGCGGCGATTTGCGTGTCTCGTACGAGTGCCGCCTGGTTACTCTTCCGAATGTCCATGCCCTCCTCAAGCTTCCGCACGCGCGCTTCCCGATCCTCAAGTTTATGCTTCCTTGCGGCGACACTTTCTCGAAGTTTTGCCATTCTCGCTAACTCTTCGGTGCTTCCCCCGCCTTTTGTAAATTTCCGCTCGAGAGCGAAGAGTTCCCGATCTTCTTGCTCGAACGCTTTCTTATAGTCCGCTGCAACACCCCGCGCACTCTCGAGTTGGGTCTCGCGCGTGGCATTCTCCTGTCTGTGCCCTTCGCCGAAGTGGGGGTCGTGCTTCGTCCGTTCGGCGAGCTTCCGATTGCCTTCTACCATATCGGTTGCTTCCTTGGTCAGCTCTTCAACTGGCGGCATATTTTCTCGATTTTCCATAGTGCTGCTGGGTAGAGTGAGAATAACCTTACTCTAAACCCCCGGTGTCGTACTGGCAATAGCCCCGATCAGTGTTCAAGATGGACCAGGAGCAGGCAGAAGGAGGCAGCACCCCGAGTATTCAGTTGACGGACACGCTATTGTCGCTTCCGTACAGCAGGTGTAGACTAGCGAGCAACATAAACGTTCATTCATAGAACCGCCTAGGGAAAGGAGTCCCGCATGTTCGCAGTGCTCGTGTGCGTTTCGATGTTGAACTTGGTACATCCTTTGCTGACTGACAGCTCTTTTGCAAAGTACCTCACCGTGGAGCCGGCTGATACGCTGCCGGCTGTGGAGCTAGGTTTACACCCAGTGGTACTAGAGTCCACCCTGCCTGCAACGAGCGCAGATACCACGCAGTGCCTCTTTACCTACCTCGCGTACCTATTGGAGCCTACGGCGCGGTCGGAGAAGCGAGGGAGTGGGCAGCTCGTCCTCCCGTTGGATTCCGTATCGTGGGTGTTGGGAGAAGTAGAAGCGCTATTCCATGACGGAACAGTCATTATTGACTACCGTGCCAAGCAGGTGAGCATATTTTCTCCGGCGAATGTGGATAGCTTACCGAGAGCATCGGCAGTTGTTGATGGGAGCGTTGATGTAGAGGGCGGCATGCTCATCCAGTTTTCATTGACCACGAACCAAGGGCAAGCCAGAGCAGCAATGCGCATTCCCAGAGTCCGGCTACCGGATTGAGTCCGTTACCGTAAGAACCAAGCCTCGGATGATTCCGGGGCTTGCTATTTTTTTGGGCGTGCGTTAGGTTACGACTTTCGACGTTTGCGATGACGAGCGGGTTTCCCTTCCCTCTCTGCCATGAGATCCACGGCCTGCTCTATGGTCACGGACTCAGGTGGTGTACCTTTCGGCAGTGACGCGTGCGTCTTGCCATCCGAGACGTACGGGCCGTACTTGCCATCGAGGACCTTTACGGTCTTTCCAGTTTTTGGATGCGCGCCAAGCTCTTTGAGCGTCCGGCCGCCAGAACGACGGCTGGCTTGCTTGGGTTGCGCGAAAAGCTCGAGAGCCTTCGCTTCAGTGATGGTCAGCGGCGATTCACCATCGGGGATACTGCGTGTATCCACGCCCGCTTTAATGTAGGGTCCAAATTTTCCGTTGGCAGCAAGGATTGGCTCGCCAGCTGCTGTCTTGCCGACCGTGCGCGGCAGTGATAAGAGTTGCAAGGCTTGGTCGAGCGTGAGCGTTTCGGCAGACATGCCCGTGAGGAGGGAAGCAGACTTCAACTTCTCAACAACTTTCTTCTCACCACGCTTCCTCTTCGGCTTCTCACCCGCTTCTTCCTTCTTCTTTTCCCCGAGCTGCACGTACGTGCCAAACCGGCCGGTCTTCAGGAATACGCCGAGGCCTGAGACTGGATCAATTCCGAGTGGTTTCGCTTCGGGTATTGGTGCGTGGTTGCCCGCCTTATCCAAATTGATGGTGTTTTTGCATTCGGGGTAGCCCGTGCAGGCCAGGAACGTGCCGAAGCGGCCGAACTTCTTCACCATGGGCTTGCCGCACTTCTCGCACACTTCATCGGTGGCGGTCTCGGTGAGCTCTTTCTTCGATATCTCCGCGTCTTTCGCCACGAGGTTGGTATGGAATTTTTCGTAGAAGGTCTTTAGGACCGGTTGCCACGTCGTCTTCCCTTCGGCAATGTCGTCGAATTGCTGCTCCATGTTCGCAGTGAACTTGTAATCAACAATTTCGGGGAAGTGCTTCACCAGCAGGTCAATGACCAGGAAGGCGACTTCGGTAGGCTTCAAACGACGGTCATCACGTTCTACGTAGCCGCGATCCACGACTGTGGTAATGGTCGGAGCGTACGTTGATGGCCGACCAATGCCATACTCTTCTAAGGCTTTCACAATGCTCGCGTCGGAGTATCGAGCGGGCGGTTCGGTGAAGTGCTGCAAGCCCCTCACGTCTTTCGCTGTCACCGCGTCACCAACTTTCAGCAGGGGCAGGAGGTTCTCCTTCGCACCGTCGGGGTAGACCTTCAAGAAGCCCGGGAAGCGAATGATTGTTCCGTTCGCGCGGAAGATTGCACCTTCGACGTTCGCTGCCACGTCCACGCTCGTCTGGTCAATCTGCGCCTCGGGCATCTGTGAGGCCACAGCGCGGTTCCAGATGAGCTCGTAGAGCTTCAGCTGGTCTGGGTCTAGGTGCTCGCGGATGCTCTCGGGGGTGTGCGTCACATCGGTGGGCCGTATTGCTTCGTGCGCTTCCTGTGCGCCCTTGGCGCTGGTCTTGAACTTACGGCCAGCAGGCAAGGCGTAGTCTTGCCCGAAAGTTTTCTCCAAGAAGTTTTTCGCTTCGTTGATGAACTTGTCTGCCAGGTTGAGCGAGTCCGTACGCATGTAGGTAATCAAGCCGGTCTGGCCTTTGCCGCCCAGGTGCACACCTTCGTACAGCTGCTGCGCCAGGCGCATGGTTCGGTTCGCAGACAGACTCAAACGCCTATTCGCATCCATCTGCAGCGTCGAGGTGGTGAATGGCGGGGCAGGGGAGCGCTTGGCGGTCTTCAGCTGGACGTCGGCAATTGCGTACTGCGCTCCTGTGAGCTTCTTCAAGAGGGCATCAGCGTTCTCCTTATTCCCAATGGCAAACTTGTCTAAGCTTTGCCCGCCGAGTTTGTGGAGCTTGGCGTTGAACGCATCCTTACCGTGTTCGAAAATACCCTCGATGGTCCAGTACTCTTGGGCCTTGAAAGCTTGAATTTCTCGTTCCCGCTCAACAATGAGACGGACTGCCACAGACTGCACGCGGCCAGCGGAAAGGCCGCGGCGGACTTTGCGCCACAGGAAGGGCGAGAGTTCGTAGCCGACCAAGCGATCGAGAATGCGTCGAGCCTGCTGGGCATCCACGCGCTTGATATCGAGGGGGCGCGGGTTCGCGAGCGCATGGTCAATGGCTTCCTTGGTAATTTCGTGGAAGACAATGCGCTGTACATCCTTGTCGTCAATTTTCAGCAATTCCGCCAGGTGCCACGAAATAGCCTCGCCTTCGCGGTCTTCGTCAGTGGCGAAGTAGACTTTGCCCGTAGCTTTCGCGAGCTTCTTCAGTTTGGACACCGTCTCTTTATCATCATCGCCGACGACGTACTCGGGCTGGAAGTTGTGCGCTACGTCTACGCCCATCTTGCTCTTGGGCAGGTCACGGATGTGTCCGAACGACGCCTCCACCTGAAAGTCTTTGCCGAGGAAGCGGCTAATGGTTTTGGCTTTGGTTGGGGATTCGACGATGACGAGAGCTTTTGCCATTTTCTCTAGGCGAGGATGTAGTGCATGCCGCCGACGTTGCGGACGTGTCCTTGTAATTCCAAGACCACGAGCGTCGCGTTGATCACGCTTGGGTCACAATCGCACAGGCTTGCGAGTTCGTCAACATGGAGCGGCGCGCGCGAGAGATGCTGGAGGATTATTTTTTCTTCCGGTGTGCTGCCTTCGTAGGATGGCTGCGCAGCAGTTTGGGTGTCATCAGGGAGCAGGTTGAGCGCCGTGAGAATGGTATTCGCATCAACTGTGAGTTGCGCGCCAAGGCGGATGAATTTGTTCGTCCCGCGGCTGGTCTCGCGGGTAATGTCGCCGGGGACGCAGAACACCTCGCGGTTCTCATCCAGGGCGAGTTTGGCTGTCAGAAGGGCGCCAGACTTCTCGCCAGCCTCAATAACAAGAGTGCCGGTGCACATGCCAGCCACGATGCGGTTGCGGAGCGGGAAGTTCTGCGGCATTGGTTGGGTACCGAGCGGGAATTCGCTGATAATGGCACCACCTTCCTTTATTACTCGGTCAGCCAGTTCGGCGTGCTGGGGTGGGTAGGTTTGGTCGAGCCCTGTACCGACAACGGCGTAGGTCTTCCCACCTGCAGCGAGCGCAGCTTCGTGCGCTACGCCATCGATGCCGAGTGCCATGCCCGAGACTATACTGACGCCTGCTCTGGCCAGCGGTTCAACGAGCAATGGCGTGACCGTCTTGCCGTACGTCGTTGCCACGCGGGTACCGACCACGGCGATGAGGGTCTGGTTGGGGCGGGGGAGCGTGCCGCGGTAGAAGAGTACAGCCGGCGCGTTATGCGTCTCGCGCAAGAGTGTGGGGTAGTCTTCATCGACAATTGATACAACATGAATATCCGCTTCACAGATTCGCTGCCAGTTTTGGTCGGGGATCATTTTCTGTTTCGCTGCAAGGAGCGCGTCAATGGTCTTCCCATCGCCGAGTACTTTGCGAATGTCGCTGTCTGGCGCATTCCACGCAGCCGTAAGATCCTGGAATGTACCACGGAGCAACGCAAAACGTTTGGGTCCAACTTGCGGTACACTGGCCCACACAGCCCAGGAAATGCGTTCGTTTTCCGAAAGTGTTTGCACGTCAGTCATAGATGGCCCGAAGGCTAGCACGTAAGATTTACATTAGGCAAATATTCGCATTGTCATCCCGAACTTGTTTCGGGATCTTGCCGGTGTTCTGTTCGCGACCTGGTGGTCACTTGATTTTCGTGAGTAGTCACGGATTACCACCTTTTCTGGCGCCCCGCACCACTATCGGGTGCGAGGGTAAATCAGAAAAGGTGGCCCAAAAGAACGTTGGGGGCGAAACAACTCCATTCTCTTCTAATCTAATACTCATAGAGTATTTACAAGCAACGTGGTTTCGCCCCCAAGCCCCCGGACTTCTAAAAAGGAAGATGACGGAGTGCTCTCCGGCATCTCACGGAAACAGAGCCCTGCATTGACGTTCCTCTCGCTCTGTGCTACTGTTTGGCGTTAGAACGAAGGCAAATCAACAGCAACAAGGAGGGTCATTGTGGGAAAGAGAGGCCCAGACTTGCTCTACCCGATCGGTCTCCGCGGCGAGCCAACGGGTGAAGCAGTGCGTGCGACGTGCTGGACCACGGCGACGAGAAAACTCGCTCAGTACCAGCGACGGTTCGGGGAGAGCTACTACCTCATGCAAGGCATTCCGTATGCAGCGAATGCACATCGGTACCGCGAGGTCATGGGCGATCCACCGAAAGCCGCTACGTGGGAAGTAATCCCGCGCCACGTCAGCGCCGAAACCATGGCGCGGCAGCTGAGAGCGCAGCGCCACAGTGGTGGTGAGTAGTGTAGTTCCAGGCAACCCTTACCCGGTTGCCTGTTTTTTCTTCCGGCTGTTTTTTTTCGGCTTCTCTTCCTTCGGCTCCACGTCGTGCTTCTCGAAGATGGCGATAATCTTCTTCAACGTCGCGAGCCAGTCCTTGCCGAGGTTGGACTTATCAATCTTCAGCTGGTCGGGCGCCAGCTGCCAACCCTCAGCCAGCTCGAAGAGTGGCTTCAGGTGCGTGACGTCGATGGGCCGGAGGAAGCGCAGGATGAGCCGTTCGTTGGGCCCGAGGCGCACCAGCTGGATGTTCGTAATGTCCGTGCGCTGCGCGAGGAGTTTAAGCTCTAGGAGTTTGAAGAGCGACTCGAGCGATGGGGGAGCCACGCGGTCTTTCAGTAGCTGGTCGTGGTAGTGCCAGAGCTCACCCACGCTCGCCATGTTCGCCAGATCCTGGTAGATGCGTAGGCGGTTCCGCTCGTCCGGCTCGAAATCCTGCGGAATGCCGACGGAGAGCGGTAGGTCGATGGTGACGTCATGGATGCTGGGGAGCGCTGCGCCCGTCTTCAGTTCAGTTATCTCTTGTGCGAGCAGTCGCGTGTACAGGCCGAGGCCGAGGGCGGCGACGTGGCCGTGCTGCTGGTTGCCGAGAATATTCCCTGTGCCGCGGATTTCCAGGTCACGCAAGGCCACCTGCATACCCGAACCGAGCGCCTTCGCTTCTTCCAAACCGACCAGGCGCTGCTTGGCATCGCCCGTCAATTTCTGGCTATGGTAGAGGAAGTAGGCGTACGCCTGACGGTTGCCGCGACCGATGCGTCCGCGCAGCTGGTAGAGTTGGGAGAGGCCGAACTTCGGCGCCTGGTCCACAATGAGTGTGTTCACGTTGGGCAGGTCCAGGCCATTCTCAATAATTGTGGAGCAGACGAGAATATCGAGCTCCTGCGCATCGAACTTGTGCATGACGTCGGCCAGGTCATCCTCCGGGAGCTGGCCGTGCGCCACGCCGATGCGCGCCTTGGGGAAGAGCTCTTGCAGCTCAGCGGCTTTCTCGTGAATGGTCTCGACGTTGTTGTAGAGGTAGTAGGCTTGGCCTTGGCGGGCGAACTCCCGGTCTAAAGCTTCGCGGATGAGGTCATTGGAGAACGGGGCAATCGTCGTCTCGATGGGTTGGCGTCCTTCCGGCGGTGTCTCGATCATGCTCACGTCGCGTAGGTTGGAGAGGACGAAGTTGAGCGTGCGCGGAATCGGCGTGGCGCTCATGGTGAGCACGTGCGCCTGCAGGCGGAACTGCTTCAGGCGCTCCTTCTGGCTCACGCCGAAGCGCTGCTCCTCGTCGATGATGATGAGGCCGAGGTTGGGGAAGCGCACGTCTGGCGAGAGCAGGCGGTGCGTACCGATGACGATGTTCACTTCGCCGATGCCAATTTTCCGAATCGTCTCATCCTGCTCGGCAGTCGACTCGAAGCGGGAGAGTAAACCGATGCTCGCCTTCGTGCCCTTCAGGCGTTTCACGAACGTGTCGTAGTGCTGCTGGACGAGGATGGTCGTTGGGGCGAGCACAGCAACCTGGTAGCCGTTCGCGACGGCTTTGAACGCCGCGCGGATGGCTACTTCAGTTTTACCGAAGCCCACGTCACCGCACACCAGGCGGTCCATGGGTCGGTCACCTTGCAGGTCGGCGTATACTTCTTCAATTGCACGCAGCTGGTCTGGTGTTTCGTCGTAGGGGAAGGCGTCGGCGAGTACCTTCTCTTCATCAGCGAGCGGGCCCATGGGCCGGACGCGGATAAGCTCACGCGCGGCGTAGAGCTTCACCAGATCCTTGGCCAGTTGGCGGGTGTCCTCCCGGACCTTGCGCGTCACCTGGTACCAGTTGCTGCCGTGTAGGCGGTGGAGTGGTGGGTGGCTGACGCCAATGTACTTCGAGAGTTTCTCGGCCAGTTCGACCGGAACCGAGAGCCGGTCTTTCTCGGCGTACTCGATGAGGAAGTACTCCTTGGCCACGCCGTTCACCACGTCGGTGCGCATGCCGCGGAAGATACCAATGCCGTGGTCGAGGTGGACGGCGTAGTCACCGATCTTCAGTTCTGCCAGGAACGACGTGTCCAGGCTACGGGAGCGGACGCTGGGTGCATCGCGAGGGAAAATTTCTCGGTCCGTGAGCACGAGCAACTTCACCTTCTCGGATCGGAAGCCGGCGAGCGGCTGGTTCGGCTCCACGGGCCAACACTCGGGGAGGGTGAATTCGTGCTCTTTCGCAAGTGCTTGCAGCTGGGGGAGTCTGCTGGTGAGGATAATTGTTCGTCGCGTCTTCTGCTTGGCCCACGCTTTGGCGTCTGTGACGAAGCGCGCGTACTGGCCGGCGTAGAGCGGCGCAGGTCTCACGTCAATGTCAATGTCTGCGTCGGCACTGCCGCCGAAGGTTCGTAAGCTGACGGTGGGGAAGTTATGCAGCAAACCCACGGCGGCGCGGTCGTCGTCGTCCGTCGCGTCGTCCACATCGGTGAGGACGACGAGCGTCTGCTCGCGCGCGAGGTAGTTCTGCAACGTCGTTTCGTCGTTCCGTGCCGGCATGCGCGCAGGCGGTACCACAGCGTGCTTCACCAGCGAGCCAGCTTTGTTCGCGTGGTCGACCAGGTGGAGGCTCGCAATCGTTCGGTCATCGAATTCTACGCGGACCGGTGCCTGTGCCCCGACGGGGAAAATATCCATAACCCCACCGCGCCGCGCGAACTCGCCAGGGCCAGACACCATTGATTCGGCAATGTACCCATGCTCGACGAGGTGGCGAGAGAGGTCAGTTGTCGACGATGCCGATCCTGGCCGTAGGTGCAGGATGCCATCGCGGAAGTGATTGATTGCTGGGAGGGGAGTGAGGATTGCTCGGGCAGTGACAACCAAGGCCACCTGCTGGTTCGTTAAAAGCCCAGCGAGGACTGGCGGAGTGAGCTCGGTCGAGACGTGCCGATCCGCGGCTAGGCGGAGGGCGTGCAGCGCAGCGACCACGCGACGCTGGTGATCTTCATCCTCCACCATCCAAATGAGGCTAGCCCGGGGTGCCGTGGCTAGCGCTTCGCCGATGAGCGCCACTTGAGCGCTAATTTCGGGTACGCCCGCAGACTGTACGCGTTTGCCAGCAGTGAGCGCCGTCCGGACGGAGGCGGGGAGGCTGATGTGGAGTGGTTCGAATTCTCGGGCCATTGGGAACGCGTACATGGTCATGCCTCATGAGAGGCCTTGACAACGGCGAGGGTGAGTGCTAGGTTGATTCTTCTTTACAAATTTCTGCTTCGGTTCTTTGGTATCCCACGTCCACGGGCGATCATGAGGTTACCCCTCCTATTACCTTGTGGCTGCTCAAGCGAAGTGTCTCGGTTTCCGATGATACTCTGCGCGTGGACGGGGGGTACCAGTGAGCCGGCATTACACCTCTACACCTTTTCGGGAGTGGAGGTGTTTTCGGTTGCTGTGGTGCCGTTGAATTGATTGGCAGCTTTATCAGGTGATTGCGTGAGGGCAATGCCGAGGGCATCAATTGTGCGCTGGATGAGTGCTGGGAGTTGTCCTTGCTGCATCTGGTCGAAGTCTGCGAGGACGAATTCTGCTGAATCGTACTTGGCAATTGCCCACTCGCGTGAATCCACTCTGCCGTCTGCGTTCGCGTCAGTAGCGTGCGGGCGGCTGATGCCGAAGCGGAAACGCCAGAATGCTTGCGTCTGGAGGTGTTTGATGATGGAGCGGATACCGTTGTGGCCACCCGCCGAAATGTTGTACTGGATTTTGATCGTTCCGAACGGAATATCGAGGTCGTCGTGGACCACCCAGACGTTCTCTGGTGGAATGCCGTAGAATCGGCTCGTGTCGCGGATTGCTTCGCCAGATTCATTCATGTACGTCATTGGCTTCAAGAGCCAGGCTTTCGGCTCTTGCGCCTTCGCTGTGAGGAGACCACCGAGACTGCGATTCTCCGTGAATGCCGGTAGCTGCCACGCTTTGACAATCGCATCAAGAACCATGAAGCCAAGGTTATGGCGGTTGTGTGCGTGCTTCTCCTCGGGGTTACCGAGGCCAGCAATGAGGACTGTGCTCATAGGGATTTTGCGAAAGGTTGCTCCACCCGCACGCGGATGGGCGTACCGGTGAAAGAGAATTTTGTGCGGAGGGCTTTCTCGACCACCTTGCTGTACGTGGTGTGCAATGCTTGGCGGCGGCTCGTGCGCATGGTGAACGTCGGCGGCAGCACGCCGGTCTGCTCCAAGTGGCTGATGACCTTCGCCTGGCGTTTCTGCCCCGGGGCCATGCGCAGGGCGCTGCGGCGGAGAGCATCGAGTTCGGGTTGTGGGATGACGCGTTCCCGTTCAGCAGCAATGGCGATGGCAGTTTGCAGGATGCGGTGGACGTGGAGTTTCTCTGGTGCAGCCGTGACTATGTACGGCGCCCAGGCGACGTAGGGGAGCGTGCGACGCATGTACTTCTCGGCCTTCAGGATAGACGTGGGTGACTTCTCGGGGACCAGGTCCCACTTGTTGCCGACGATAATAAGCCCCCGGCCCATGTCGGCAACTTTTCCGGCGAGTGTCTTCTCCACTACGCCGAAGCCATCGGGGATGCTGTACACGAGGACGGCGACGTCTGCCTCGTCGAGCGCGTCCATGGTGTGCCGCAGGCTCAAGGCTTCCACACGCGAGCCGGTCTTGCCGTGCGCGCGTACACCGGCTGTGTCCACGATGGTTAGCAGCGTCTCGTGGTACGTGCAGTCGAAGCGCTCGGCGTCGCGGGTGGTGTGCGGCTGACTAGAGACGACGCGCACCTCGTCGCGCAGGATGGCATTCGTCAGTGCAGACTTGCCCACGTTCGTCCGGCCGATGAGCACGACGCGCGTGCGCTTCGGTCCGGCAGTTTCTTTCATTCGCGAACCAACCGACTTCGCAATTGCGTCGAGTAGGTCGCCAGAGCCGCCGCCGTTCTTCGCCGAGACTGCCACGGTCTTCGCGCCGCTGAACTGGTACGCGCGTAAAACGTCGTCGCGGCGGGTATCTGGCGCGTCAACTTTGTTCACCGCAATAATGACGGGTTTCTTCTCGGCGAGGAGCATTTTCAGGTAGCGCTTCTCCTCTTGCCGCAACCCGACTGGGTACTCTGCGACGAGCACGACCGCTGCTGCCTCTTTGAGCGCGCGGTTCACGTGGCGGAGGACGTCGGTGTGCAGCTCGTCAGGATTGTCTATGTCGAAGCCGCCGCTATCCACGAGCGTGAAGCGTGCATTGCTCCACTGCACGTCGTGCCGGTGCAGGTCACGGGTGGTGTGCGGCATGTCGTCGGCAATGGCGAAACGCCCGCCGGTGAGGCGATTGAAGAGTGAGGATTTTCCGACGTTCGTGCGTCCGAGGAGGAGGACTGCAGGCAGCTGCATACAAGATGTGGAGAACGAGGTGCGAGCGCTAGTTCGTGTTGGTGTTGGTATTCGTAGCGGTTGCGAGCGCATCGCTGCCGAGGATGAGGATGACATTCGGGGGGACGGCGGTGTTGACGTTCTTGTTGCCGTTCGCGTTGCTGTTCACGATAGTCCTGCCCGGGGAGAGTGTAAGGGTATTGGGTAGGGTGGTGAGCACCGTAGCGTTGTAGCGTTGCTGCAAGCTTGCCACGGTCTGCGGCGCCTTGCCCCCGGTGAGGTCCACGATGGCGGTGACGTCTGCGGCGAAGCTTTCCGGTGAGGCAACAGTTTGGACGTCGAAGCCGAAGCCACGGAGCGTCCGACCAACGCTCTCCGCGAAGCCAGTCTTCGTCGTTGCATTCACTACTTGCATGGTCGCCGCCTCTCGTTGCACGATGTTCAGCTGGAAGATGTTCGCAGCGAGGTCGTGGACTTCCGTCCATTTCCCAAGACCCAGGCGTGGCAGGATGACGTACGCGTTGTCAGCCCCCGTGCCGGCGACGACGAGGTTGTCAGACGTCGTCTCGAGCACACGGGTGACGACCTTCTCTGGCGTGAGGTCTTTCATGATGGCGCCGAGCCGGGCGACTTCCCAGAGCTCGAACGTAGTGAACACGTGGTCGCCCAAGGAGTCGAGGAGATCGCTCACCTTCGTTGGATTCGTGAGCGTACCAAGCGAGAGCGCCTTCTCACGGAGGGCGAAGAGGAGCTTCTGCTGGCGTTTGGATCGGGCGAAGTCTGACCCCTCACCATTCGTGCCGTGCCGTGAGCGGACGAACTCTAGCGCTTTCGCGCCATCCATCTCCTGCATACCTTCGTCAAAGGTGATGGTCTGGTAGCCGTAGTTGCTATCTGGGTACTCGTAATCTTTGAATGCGGTGTCGACGGTAATATCGACGCCACCTACGGCATCGACGGCGGCTTTGAACCCATTGAAGTCAATCTTCGCGAAGTAGTGGACTGTCTGGCCAGTCATTTCCTGGATTGCATTCGTCAGCATTGAGTCGCCGCCGTGGGGGTTCGTGTCGCTCATGCCGAATGCAAGCGCGTTGTTGATCTTGCGGTAGCCGTAGTTCGGGAGGTCCACCAGGAGGTCGCGCGGGATAGATAACGTTGCGATGTCGTTGGTCGTGTTGTCGATGCTTACGAAGATGATCGTATCAGCGAGGTAGGCGCCGTCGTGGCCTGGGCCGCCGTACCCAGCGAGGAGTATGTTCGTTCGGTGGTTCGCGTCCTGCTTGAGTTGCCGATCACCAGGCACGATGAGGTGGCCTAGTTGGTCGAATACGGACGCATTCGACGAACCGCCGAATACCTTGCCGCTTACCTGGACGAGCTTCACGCCCATGCCAATGACGACCACGGCGATGACCGACACGACAGCGATGACTGTATACCACCAATGGAAGTGGTAGCCTGCCCGTCGTTGCGGCGTTGCAGGCGGGCGCTGTTTCGAGGACGGCAAAGCACCGGCACTCGCTTTCGCGTCCGGTGGGGTAGAGGTCACAGGTTGTTCGATTCCTTTTTCAGCAGGATCCTTATGCGCCATACCACGATCTAGAGTAGGTGTACCGTACCAACTTCCCCTCCTCTCGTCAAGATTTCACACCGTTTGGCTTCCGCGCTTGCTTTCCCTCTCAAATGTGCTACAATTCCGCACATTCGCTTGATTTTATTAGGTTTTTCTCCATCGTTGATGCATCAGGACGATTAACTCAGTTGGGTCCCGCACGTGGCGGGACGGGCAGCAGTGATGGCGAGCCGCAAGCGAAGCCAGAACGCCGATAGACGCGAGCATGCGCAGCGTCTAGCGCTGCCCAGGATAGAGCGCGCGATTCTCCTGCTAAGTCATTCGTTCACGCCGCGCACTATTACGGACGATTAGCTCAGTTGGTTAGAGCGCGCCGTTCACATCGGCGAGGTCGAAGGTTCAAATCCTTCATCGTCCACCACGCGTCATCGCTTGCTCCGCCCTCCGTCCCGCCATACGGCAGGACTCCGGACTCCGCAAGCGTGCCGCTCTACCCCAGCACCGCGTACTCGTCCCGCAGTAGCGGGACTGCGTGCCACGCTGCTGGGGACCCCCATACGCTAGGTACCATTTCATCTTTCACCCGAAGCACATGCCAACCGATTCGAAGAAGTTCAAACTCAATGGCGGCTGGTTGATGCTCTGGGAAGTCGTGAAGGTTGTCGCCATGGCACTCGCCATCGTTGTGGTGGTGAAGCACTTCCTGTTCCAGCCGTTCTACGTGAAAGGCGCATCCATGGAGCCCAACTACGAAGACCACGAGTACCTCATCATCGATGAGCTCACGTACCGTTTCAAGAACCCCATCCGTGGCGAGGTCGTCGTCTTCCGCTACCCGAACGACCCCAGCCAGTACTTCATCAAGCGGGTTATTGGCCTGCCTGGCGATGCTGTGCAGATCAAAGAATCTGCGGTATGGGTGAACGGCAAGCTCCTGGATGAGTCAGCGTACCTTGACGTGTCTGTGCAGTCGACTGGTGCCATTGACCTTACCCTTGGTGCCGACGAATTCTTCCTCATGGGCGATAACCGTGCTGCGAGCTTAGATTCTAGGATATTCGGCCCTGTGAATCGTTCCTACATCATTGGCCGCACCTGGTTCCGCGCCTGGCCGTTCTCCCGGCTCATGCGTTTCAGTGCCCCTTCGTACTCAATCATCCCAACCCCGTAAACCATATGCTCCCCAAGAAAACCCCCGTTCCCGAAGCGCCATTCGTCCCGAAGAAGGGCAAAACCCCCATGCTCGTCCGTGGCATGAAGGACATTTTGCCAGTGGATTGGCCGTGGTGGAATCTCGTCATCGACAAGGTCGTCAGCGTGGCGCGCGAGTTCGGTTTCGAGCGTGTGGAAACCCCCGTGGTGGAAGAGAACGCCATGTTCGTCCGCAGCGTGGGCAAGGATTCGGACATCGTCGAGAAGGAGATGTTCGCTTTCACTGATCGTGGCGGCGACGCGGTGGCCCTGCGACCCGAAGGGACAGCCGGTGTTGTGCGGGCCTACCTGGAGCACGGCATGCTCGCCATGCCGCAGCCCATCAAGCTCTTCTACATCAGTTCCATGTTCCGTTACGACCGACCGCAGAGCGGGCGCTACCGTCAGTTCTGGCAATTCGGCTTCGAAATTCTTGGCGACGGCCACCCGGTCGTCGATGCAGAGGTAATCGCCATCGGCGCGACAATCTACCAGGAGCTCGGCATCCCCGTACGCGTGCAGGTGAACTCCGTCGGTGATGTTGCGTCGCGTGCCGCCTACCTGAAGGTTCTGGTGGAGTACTTCAAGCCGCGCCGTACCCGCCTGTGCGAAGAGTGCAAGAAGCGCTTGGTGAAGAACCCCATGCGCATCCTCGATTGCAAAGAGCCTGACTGCCAGCTGCTCGCGCAAGACGCGCCGCCGTTCCTCGACCACCTCTCCGAACCGGCGAAAGAGCACTTCGTGAAGGTGCTGGAGCACTTGGATGACATGGATGTGCCGTACGACCTGAATCCGCGCATCGTTCGCGGCCTGGACTACTACACGCATACCGCGTTCGAGTACACGATTTCCGATGACATCGGCGTCGAGAAGCAGCAGAGTGCCCTCGGTGGTGGCGGCCGCTACGATGGGCTCGTGGAGCTCTTCGGTGGCCGGCCGACGCCTGCTATCGGGTTCGCCGGCGGCATCGAGCGCACCATTATGCAGCTGAAGGCTCGTGGCATTCAACCCCCAATGCCACTGCGGCCAGACGTGTTCATTGCTCAGCTCGGTGACGCCGCCCGGAAGAAGTCCATCAAGCTCTTCCGGGAGCTTCGCGCCCTGGGCATCCGCGCCGCCGCGACGTTCTCCAAGACCAGCATTAAAGCCCAGCTCGAGTCTGCCAACCGCCTCCGTGCGCCCTTCACGCTCCTCCTCGGCCAGAAGGAGCTCGTGGACGACACCATCCTCATCCGCGACATGGAGAGCGGCATTCAGGAAGTCGTGGACTTCGGCAAAGCCGTGAGCGAAGTGAAGAAGCGAGTGCAGAAAACCAACGGCGAGAAGCAGCTGGTGAACAGCGACGCCGTGGGGGACATTCAAGAGTAGGGGAATGGCCTGCCTGTTCTGCCAAATCGCGAATAGGGAAATTCCCGCCACGATTGTGTGGGAGAATCACGCGTACCTGGCTTTCCAGGATATCCACCCCAAAGCACCGACGCACGTACTGCTCATCCCGCGTCAGCACCTGGAGAGTTTGGTCCATGCAACGCCAGCCGATGAGGTGATGCTCGGTAAACTCATGCTGCACGTTCGTGACGTTGCAGCCGCGGTGGGGCTGGCGGAACGCGGTTTCCGTACAGTCATCAATACGGGCCAGGAAGGGGGCCAGGAAGTCATGCACCTCCACGTACATATCCTCGGTGGGAAGTAGTTTACCTTTGTGTCATCCCGAACTCGTCCCGCCACGTACTCCTTTCGGAAAAGTAGGCGGGATCCCGCACGGCGGTGATTTCGGGATCTCTGGGTTCAGTGATGCCGGATCGAGTCCGGCATCTTGTCGCAAGGTCCCGGGTCGGTGCCCGGGATGACAAATTCTTTGCGCTTGCTTTTTTCTGTTTCTCGTGGCATAGTCATACCATCATTCAATAACTCTTAAAGGAGGTGTCCCCCAAGTGGTTGAAGTAAAGAAGAAAGACAACGAGTCCTCGGAAAGCCTTATCCGACGGTTCAATCGACGTGTGCAGCAGAGCGGTGTGCTCCTACGGACCAAGAAAGATCAGTACTTCGCCTCGACTCCCAATGACCGGAAAGTGAAGGATAAAGCTATCCGCCGCTCGAAGATCAAGGAGAAGAAGGAGTACCTGCGGAAAATCGGGAAGCTCGACGACCTCATGGCCAAGACCAAAGGTCGCGGCCGTACCCGAAGCCTCGCGAAACTCTTGAACGTCAAATTCAAATGACCCTCGCTGAGCGCATTGATGCCGATCTCCTCACAGCCCTCAAAGGCCGTGAGGCTTCGCGCGTCGAAGTGCTGCGCTTCCTCAAGAGCAGCCTGCAGAACGCTCGCATAGCCAAGCAGGCAGACCTCAATGATACGGATGTCGAGAAGCTCATTGCTTCAGACGTGAAGCGACGGACAGAAGCAGCTGAGCAATTTCGTACCGGTGGCCGCAAAGACCTTGCCGATGCTGATGACGCGGCCATTGTAATCCTGCAGGCATACTTGCCCAAAGGCCTCTCTGAAGCAGAAATCAACGATATTATTGCCAAGCAGGTCGCTGCAGTTGGGGCCAAAGGCCCGGCTGACTTCGGCAAAGTCATGGGTCCAATCATGGCCGCGGTTGGCACCCGTGCAGACGGGAAAACGATCCAAGCACTCGTCAAGAAGATTCTCTCCCCCTAAAAACCCCGCGTGGACGGGGCGTTCTGCACGTAAGCTTGTCGGCTTCGCAGCATGCAACACTCACCTCAACGATCGTGGCGCCCATTCGCCCTTGGTCTGGGTAGCTTCCTCCTCATTGTCCTCGCCTTCTTGGCCGTCGGGCACTTCGCGCAGGCGGCTGTAACCATCGAGAACGTCGGTGGCAGCTTAGGGTTGGGCGCTGCCGATCTGAAGGAAACCATAATTAACATCATCAAGTGGGCGCTCGGCCTGCTCGGCCTCATCGCGGTCATCGTCATGCTGTACGGCGGATTCGTGTGGCTCACCTCCCGCGGTGACGAGAAGAAAATCGACAAGGCGAAGCGCATCCTCCTCAACGGCGTCATTGGCTTGGTCATCATTCTGGTGTCTTGGGCAATTGTGCTGTTCATCCAGCGGTTCATAACCGGGGCAACCAGTGGTTCAGCTTCTGAGGCCCAGTGTGGTCCGGCCGCAACCCCGCCGATAGCATTTGGTCCAACGTCAGATACTTGCATTGACTGTGTTGATACAGGGCCGATTGGTGACGGTTTTGGTACCTACGTTTATAACGGTTGCTTGCCGCCGCCAGGGAGTTTTTCTTGGCAAGCAGTAAGTGAGGTGCCGGCTGTAGCAGAGACGAACGTGAGCCTCTGCTCAGCAGTCGTGGAAACCTACGGCGGCATGCCTAACCCCCTCGAGAACCGGCCAAGTACCGGCACGCTCTCTGTGGAAGAACTGCAAGCCGATGGGACATCCTATACACCCCCAGTTTTCGTCCCTGGGCCGACAGACCTCGGTTTACCCTGGGCGCAGTTCTCCCACATTGCGCAAGATTTCAAGGCAACCACGAAGTACCGGGTAACCCGAGCGGGTTTCCTGAATTCTTCGGCTCCGCCGCAGGCGTTACTCCCACCCGCTGTCGAGTGGACCTTCACCACCGGTACAGAAGGCGATGAGACGCTTCCAGTCGTCAGCACCGTCTACCCAGCAGATCCAACCCCAGCGGCGTGCCTCAAACCTACGCTCACCGTGACGTTCTCCGAGGCAATGCTCCCGTCGTCGTTGCACCCAGACAACGTGACGTACTTTGACAACGCAACGAGCGCTCCAGCGAGCACCGGCGCGAAGATTGTCTCCGTCATCCCATCCAGTGACCTGAAGAGCATTGACATCGACTTCGATAAGCCGCTCGATAGGAACAAGACCTACACCGTGAACCTCAATGCCAGCCAAGACACTACCCCGAAGCCGAGCAGCACAGGTGACCCGTACATTGAAGGCTTCAAGGATATGTGCATTAAGAACGCGCTCGATGGCAAGAGCGACGGCGCGGCGACGGTTGGGCACCCGGCTGATGACTACGTCTGGACCTTCACCACCGCAGACACCGACGTGATTGACTGCACGCCGAAGATTGAATCCATCCAACCTACGGGCTACTACGGCAACGATGCCGGCCAAGCAGCGCAGCAGTTCCTCATTAAAGGCCAGAACTTCGGTAGCGTAGCCCACCAGGTTCTCTTCTCTGGTGTTAGCGCCTTGGCAACGAACGTTGCCGGTAGTGGGAGCAGTTGCTTCAACAGCGCGTACCGGCCACGGCAGGCCGCGCCGCTCTCGGCTGCCTGCATTGCAGGGTGGACGAACACGCAAATCACGACGCTCGTCCCTGCCGGTCTCACGCCATCGCAGAATGCAAGCCTTCCGGCTTCGAGTGGGGCAGTGGATGGTCCGCTGTGGGTGCAGAAAGGGATGTACAGCGTGCAGTCGGCGAGCAGCATGAGCGTGGAGTCACCACACATCGACTGGGTGAGCCCCGACAACGGCAAAATTGGCACCACCATTACCATTGCCGGTACGCACTTCGGCAGCGTCGCGGGTGAGGTGTACTTCCGCCATCCTGACGGCACGCAAGTCCCGGCAACAGTTGCCGAGTGCGCAAACCCCAATGGTTGGCTGGAGGACGTGACGTCTCCAGAGCGACGGAGCCAGATTATCGTGTTGGTGCCAGATGGCTTCATTGCCGGGGACTTTAGCGACATTCAAATCCAGCGGTCAGACATCATCGCGCCGCGCGGCCGGAGCAACCTCTACCGCTTCTCGGTGAACGACCAGGAGTACCCAGGGCTTTGCAAGATTGTGCCGAGCTGCCATGAAGCCGGTGGCGGTACGTTGACGGCGTACGGCTCTAACTTCGGGGACAACCTTGGTGCGCTCCAAGGTCTGTACACCGCTTCAACCGGAACGACGTACAGCAGCGTGAGCGTGACAAACCTGAACCCCAACGTTGCCAGCGTGCAGTCAACATCGCAGGCGAATATCCCATTCGATCCGAACTACCGGTTCCAGCTACAGGTAGGAACCAAGCTCACGAACCCCGTGCAGTACGCAGTACCGTGCACACCTGCGCCGCGGGTCGACGAGTCTGCCGCGTGCAGCTTACCTGGCACCATGCCCTCCCCGAACCCATACCCTGGCAGCATGGATGTCTGCCGGAACTCCAAAATTCAAGTGCGATTCAACCAGGCAATGGTTGCTACTGATTTAGCAGATTCAAATAATTTCAAACTCGAGCAGTGCGGAGCCGGGTCAACATTTACCTGTGCAGCACCTGTGGTTGTTGATTTGCCATTCCGAGAATTCGTGACGCCAACGGAGGTCATTACGTATTCCCATGCTGGAACATTCCAACCAGACACCTGGTACCGCATGACCTTAGTTGGCGCGAATATCCATAGCGCAGTCCCGCCCAATGTCGCACTTGGCGCAGACTACGTGTGGACGTTCCACGTGCGGCCTGGCAACGTGGATTGCGCGTACGATGCAGTCGCAGTTAGCCCGCAGCAGGCTGGGCCGCTCTACACCTTCCAGACTCAGAAGTACACAGCAACCCCAACGAATGCCCAGTGCGCCCTGCTCACGAACATCGCTGGTGCGTTCACCTGGAACGTCACCGCGAATCCTGGGCTCGTTTCGCTCGCGCCGCCAACGACCGAACCTGCCGATGCATCCCCCGCGGCGAATAACGTATTAGCAACGGTACAGACGGGACCCACCGATGGCACCTCGACTATTACCGCAACGCTCAGCGGGAAATCTGGCAGCGGCGATCTCATTGTGCAGCGCAACTACTGCGATACTGATCTTGATTGCCAGGGGAGGTGGAACGATCCCGTGCTGCCCACCTACCAGTGTACCGGCTCCACCTGCAACGTCGCGACGCACGAATGCCGGCCATGGATTCGCGAGCTGCAGTCTGGCACTCAAGTCGGGCTCGCGGTGGATGGTCCACGGGGAAACCTCATTAACGTTCGAGGGTGTTTCTTCGGGAGCACTAAAGGCAGCGGCGAAGTAACCTTCACCAATGGCGGTACTTCGGAAAATGGTAGCTTCGCCATTTGCGGACCAGCCGGCTGGGGGAACGACAGCATTCGCGTGCAAGCAATGCCGGAGAATGACCCGCCTGCCTCCAATGGAACGCCGTGGACAGTGCGGGTGATCGCGGACAACAGCCTGCAGAGTACGAATACGGGTACGTACACCATTGCCGGGCAGTGCAGTACCAACCTCGGTGGCGTCACTAACATTCCTGCCACCGGCGTTCCAATTCTCTGCGGCATTACCCCCCCGGCAGGACGGGAAGGGGACAGCATTGCCTATAGCGGTAGCCGCTTCGTTGCCGGGAGTAGCCAGGCATTCTTCACGCAGGCGACTGGCGCGGTGAACCAGCTTGGTTTGACTGGCGGCAGCACAGCCGTTCCGTCAACGACGGCTATGACTTCGCAGGTTCCTGGGCTCACGGGTATTCCATTGACCGCCACGACCGCGCAGACCACGGTTGGCGTGGCTTCTATTGCTGGTTACTGCGTTGCTACCCCCGTGGACTTCGCGGTCAGCTGCAACCAGAACAGCGAGTGCAGCACGGGTTGCTGCCAGACGAATATTTGCCGTCTTGCCGCTGCGTGCACGAATGACTTCATCGCGGGGTACACCTTCCCAGGTGGTTCGTGCCGGAATACCCAGTTTGACATAACGTTTAACGCGAGCAAGACCATTGTCCCCAGCTCGGTGAATACAAGTACGATCCAGCTGCGACGTATCGGCGTACCCGATCCAGTGAGCACCACAGTGCAGCTCGTTGGCCAGGTTGCGACCATTCGCCCAGCAGAGCCGCTCGTCAATGGTTCATACACCATTCACGTGCAGGGCGGGTCAGCCGGGGTTCTGGCAACCGATGGAACGTTCTTACCCGACCTTGGGTACACTACCCCAAACTACGACGTCACTCCGGCCTTCACCATCTGCACTATCGCGAGCGTAGCCATTCATTCTGCTACGGGAACTCAACCAGTAATCGCGAGCGACCTGTTCACCTGCGCTGGTGATGCCTGTGGTGCGGAAGATATTTCTAGCCCAACTCCGCCGAACGCCGCGGGTAACCAGCACGCGTACATCGTTCGGGCCTACGACGCCACCGGAGCAGGGCCGCTTACCCTAAGTTCGGTAACCTGGACGCAGTCAGATACCGGAACAACCCCTGGGCCATCCAACACCTTTGTACCCTCAACATCTGGCGGTCCATGCCCGGTGAATGAGACGAGCGAAGGCTACTGTGCCACTGGGCAGAGCGTACCATCTGGTAGCGAGCAGCTTACCGTGAACGTCGTTGGTACGGGTTCATCTGGCACTGGCTCCACCGCTATTCCCATCAACGCGTTCATGTGCACGAACACGTGGCCGGCTGCTGCGCTCTTCCCGTTCCGCGACCCTGTGGGGGTAGCCCCGGCGAATGTTCCTACGCACGACTTCACGTTTGGCTTCTGCAGGGACGACGTGAACATGGCGCAGCTGAGTTTCCCACCCACGCAGTCAGCTCCGTCTGGCGAGGTGCGCAAGGAGTACTTCATGTTCGTCCTTAATAAGGACGGCGTGAATACCGGCGATACCATTGGCGTTCGGATTATTGGGTCGCCGACGAGTGCGCTGGGCGTGTACCAGCAAGACCTCTCACCCAAGCGGTGGTACGAACGGACTTTTGGGAAGCCATCCACGGGCACGACCTTCGAGGTTGATGGCTACCCCGCACTGCGTGAGGGTCGAACCGTCTACGTCGTCGCAGACTACATGCCTCCGGGGGACTCACTTTCCTACCCTGCGGTGTACGTGTTCTCGCACACTGATAACGCCCGGCCGGAGACGGTGCAAATCTTTGAGCAAGTCATCAAGAATATTCGCTTCAATAATCGAGCGGGGATTGACGGACCGACGAAGGTTGACCTGCGCAACGACCTGAAGCGCTTCCACGCCATGCACGAGGTCGTGTACGCCATCGCAGGGTACTACCGGAAGAACGGGAAGAATCCCATGCTCGATACAGGTACCTACATTAAGAACATGACCATGACGCCTTGGCCATCCTGGCAGCAGGAGTTTGGCCAAGTGCTTGGCGTTTCCTTGCCCGCTGACCCGCAAGGTTTATGGGATCCAGCGGCTAGTCCTCGGCAGCTCCCCACGTTCTGCGATGCCGCTGCTGGGTTCAACCAGACGACGTGCTGGGATGAAGCCGACAAGCTCATGCAGTTTCCGAGTAATGGCACGAACCCCCCAGAATCCACAGCTCTTGCGTACGTGCGTCACGCAGACGGAACCGCCTCTGTGTACAGCACCGGGAGTGTTCGGAGTGCGAGCCATATGACGGGTCCCCACCAAGCGCTCGTTCCTCCACTTCCCGATATTTGCACTGGCGCCTCGGTATGCCAGGGCTTCAATTTGGAAATTCTCTCGAATGACTTCAGCAAAATTGATGACGCTCGGCAGAAGCCGCCGGCAGACACCGTTGATCCGGTTGTTTCAATTACTTCGCCTCCGGCCGGGAGCATAGCTGGAGCAGTGACCTTTGTGGCGACCGCGACTGATAACGTTGGCGTGAACGCCGTTACGTTCGCAATTGGCGGGGCATCCAGCACCGTGGTAACGCCAGGCACAGACGGCAAGTACCGCTGGACCTGGAATTCTCGGTCTGTGCTCAACAAGAATTACATCCTTACGGTTACGGCCATTGACAGGTCAAATAATGACGCAGTTGTCACGCGAAGCTACACGGTGGCGAACCCGCCAGGCGATAACGAACCTCCAGTACTCACCGCCCCCGCACCTCCAGACCAGGATGGCGCGAAGCCGGGTATCCAGTGGAACGGGTCAAACGTTGACCTCACGGCGAGCGCAACTGATGTGCACCCAGCGCCAAGCCCAGCCGTGAACAACACCGGCGTTTCGAAAATTGAATTCTTCCTCGGCGCTTCCAAAATCGGCCAAAGCCCAAACCCAGCGTGCGCCGCAGCCTGCCCCGGCACCTACGCGGCGAATGTTACCGTCCCAGGTGCAACCATTACCGGTTTCCCAAATGGGACGTACACCTACACGGTCGTCGCCTACGATGGCTACGGCAATACCAGCGCGGTAACGAACACCGTCACTGTTGCGAAGATTAACGGGGAATCACCTGCTATCCCACCCACCGTGACGATAACGTTGCCAGGTGGAGCTCCGCCAGTCGTGGTGAGCGGCGCGAATACCGACGTCGTGGCTGAAGCCAGCGACGCTAGTGGCATAGATCGTGTTGAATTCTACATCGATGCAGAGGTTGCGCCACGAGCTGTCGACTTCAATGGCCCGTACAGCTTCTCCTGGGAGCTCGCTGGCTACGCGAATGGCTCTCCTCACACAGTTCGCGCCGTTGCCTACGACCGGTATGGGAACCAGGCAACAGCCTCGCAAAATGTCACCTACAACCTTCTCGTCGCGCAAGATACGCAGCGGCCAACCGTTAGCGATCTCATGGTAACGCTCGCCACTGGCGTTACGGTGCCTATGGACGGAGCGCAGCTGAAAGACCTTGTCACGCTGCGCGCAACCCTCACGGACAACCTGGCAATTGCCCGTGGCGAGCTACGCATTGATGGGGCGAAGATCCCGTTGGTCCTCGGCGCCTACTCATGTGACGCCTCTGGGCAGGTCTGCACCATTGCATTCCCTTGGAATACGCTGGTTGAAGACGTCGACCAGCACACGGTGAGTATCACGGCGTACGACAATGCTGGCTTCGTGACGACCGTTTCGCAAACGGTCAGTGTGACGAACCAGGTGCTCATGTCTATTAGCTCGCCACTCTCGGGGACAACGGTTCAAGATTCTGCAGCGTCTGGCACGTGCGAAGAGACGACGTCGAGAACATGTTTAACCTACCTGGATTGCCCTGCTACGAGCCTTGGGTACTGCGATTCGGATCCCGGAGATAAGTGCGCATCCAGTTCTGACTGTCCACCAGGCGATTTCTGCAAGGTACCTCGCGAGAGCTGCATTGGCGGCGGTGCTGTCGGCGTCCCAATTGTGGTAACCGTATCGGACACCTGCAGAGATGACCTCCTCCTCAGCGTGGTCGGCATCTACTTGGATAGCGTGCTGCTCACGACCATTCCAAACTGCAATGGCACCTGCTCCTACATTTGGAATTCTAAGGCGACGACATCCAATGGTTCTCACATCTTGACCGCTGTTGGCCGGGATAGCTTAAACTGCAGGGGCGGTGATACATCGAACGTCATCGTGAACAACGTCGTGAATGATACGGTGCCACCCGTCATCGACTCATTGAGCTTCAACGGCGTCCAGTGGCCGGGTACGGGTGATGTCTACGTTACTGGATCGGGGCTCATCAGTGTCATGGCGCACGATCCGCCAGGGGGCTCTGGGATGGGACTCGTCACAATTGAAGTGAAAGATAGCGGCGGGACGCAGCTGGCACTGCAGACCTGTAGTACTGCAGATGCGCTTACCCCAAATCCTTGCCAGTTCACCTGGGTCCCGAATGATGGTGGAGGCTACCAGGTTGTTGTGAACGCGCAGGATGTGGCTGGGAACGATGCGGCAACCCGGACGCAGATTGTCCATGTCGATAGCACGGCACCACAAGTTGCCTGGACGTCGCCTGCGGATGGCAGCACTGTGAATAGCCCACCGAACGTCACGCTGACAGCAGGTGTAACCGATCCGCAGACGAATGGGTATGCGTCCGGCATTGCCTCCGTGGTCTTCCGCCAGAATGGCATTGCCTTTGCTCCACCAGCGACTTCATCTGGGGGTTCGTACAGCGGGACCTACCCGCTCGCTGTTGGTGCGAATCAACTCTTCAGTGCCGTCGTTACCGATCAGGCTGGAAACACCTCGACCACGCCGAATGTGAGCCTTACGGTCGTCGGTCTGGACACAACGGCACCAGTCGTTTCGACTATCACATCCCCGAGCGTCGACAACTGGTTCTTCAAGGGTACCACGACGATCACTGCCGCGGCCGTAGACAATGCTGGGGGTTCTGGTATTGGGTCGGTGCAGTTCTACCTAGACGGTGCACCGCTCGGTGCTCCAGACATTGCTGGTCCGTACACCGTTGCCTGGGATACTACCACGGCAACGGATGGGCAGACGTACAGCGTAACGGCCCGAGCGTGTGACCGGGCGGCAACGCCAAACTGCCTTACCTCAAGCCCACGGTTGATGCGCGTCTGGAATAGCGCTGGCACAATCTGCCGAACGACCATTTGCTCTGGCGGTACGCCGTACTGCTGCGCAAGTGGATGCAGCGCGTCGAGCTGCACAATAACTGCACTGTAATTTTGCTCAATGCCAAATCCTGTTGATATTTTCGAGGAGAGCGATCCCTTGCCACAACCTGCGGCGCCAGTGCGTCCGGGGGGAGAGGCGCGGTCGCAGCCTGTTACACCGCTTCGAGATCAAGCTCAGAAGCCACGCTGGCCGCTGCTCGTTGGGGGTGCGCTCGTGCTCCTTGTGGGTATTGCGGTCGTCGTTGCGCTCATGCGACGTTCATCGTCCACCCCGCTCGCGAGCACGAACAACCAGAACGCAGCTGCTGCAGGGGCGAGTACGGCAGCTGTCACCCCGAATGCCAACGTCGTACCTGCTACCGTACAGCCAGTAGTTATCGCGAACGACAAAGACCGTGACGGCCTTCTCGACGCGGAAGAGCAACAGCTCGGGACGAAGGATGGTGTCGCTGACACAGATGGTGACGGTTTGAGTGACTACGATGAGGTAAAGGTGTACAAGACGAATCCTCTGAAGCCCGATACAGACGTTGATGGCAACACCGATGGTGCTGAGGTAGAAATGGGGTATAATCCAAATGGCTCTGGCAAGCTTCTTGACTTCGAAGCCGCGAAAAAGCAATTCACAAAGTAGAATCATTCTCTCACCTTCACGCCACACGCGTATGTTCGAATCCGTTACGCCCTCAAGTACACCTTCCGTTCAACCACCCGCACCACCCACGACCCCGTTAGAGGTACACAGCATGCCCGAACGCTTCCTTGGGAGTAAATCGCCGCTCGGGAAAGCTCCTGCCCCAGGTGGGAAGGGGAGTAGCCGGAAGCTGATCATTGCGATTGGTGTCATTGTCGTCGTCGCGCTCGGGGCCGCTGCCGCGCTCATGTTCACTGGTGTACTGAATAAGAATGCGGCGAATACGAATAATACCAACCTCGTAACGAACGCTCCAGCGACGAACGTGAATACGAACACGAATAGGAACACCAACGGAAACACCAATGCGAATAGCAACCGCAACAGTAACGTGAACAGCAATCTCAATGCGAACGGGAACGCCAATGCCAATCTGAATACGAATGCGAACGTGAACAGCAATGTGAATAGCAACCCAACCGCAGCGAATAGCGCAGATGCAGATAGAGACAACTTCACGGATGCAGAGGAAACCATCTTCACAACGAACCCGAGCGTCGCAGATACCGATGGCGATGGATTCCCTGATGGGAATGAGGTGAAGCTCGGCTACAATCCGAAAGGCAGCGGCAAAGTCGCAGCGAGTAGCCTCATCTTGAGTTTCACGAATCCACTCTACGGCGCTAGCGTGGTGTACCCGAAAGGCTGGACCATTGTCGCGCGCAGCAGCACCGAGGAGCTCCTCTCGAATCCGCTCGGCGATGAAACGGTGAGCTTCGCCGTGGAGGATAACATTGCTCGGCTCACTGCCAAGCAGTGGTACATCACCAAGGCGCCGAGTGCGGATGTAACCGCGCTCGTCGATGCGACGACGTGGGATGGGAAGAGCACCGGCGTTATCAGCCCCGACGGCTTAGCGTACTACTTCGCGAATGGGAATCAGGTGTACATCATTTCATTGAGCTATGGCCTTAAGCCAACCGTCGATTCCCGAACGACGTTCGAAATGATTGCCCGTAGTCTCGTTATCGACCCAACGAAGGTGAACGTGAACACGAACACCGTCGTGAATCAGAATACCAACGCGGCCCAGGCGAACGTGAATACGTTTACGAACGTCAATGGCAACCTGAATAGCAATGCCAACACCAACAGCGCGACGAACCTCAATGTGACGCCGTAAGGCATGGAGTTTCGGGTTTTCAATGAAGCTGGGCAGCGCCTTCCGACAATCCGGTGGGCGTTGCTCTTCCAGCGTGTCCAGCGAGGTGAACATGCAAACAGCGGCACGAGCGTTGCCCTCATCCTGACTACGCCGCGGCGGATTGGGGTGCTGAACCGTCGGTACCACAATGGTCGTGGACCAACTGACGTTTTGGCCTTCCCCACACCGTTGCACCGGAAGCACGATGGCAGCGGCGATATCGTCATTTGCCCAAGGGTTCTGCACCAACGCTTCCCAAGAGAATCTCTCTCAGCTTTACTCCAGCACCGTTTCGTCCACGCGCTCCTGCACCTCCACGGGTACCAGCACGAGTCTGATCGTGCCGCTGAACGCATGGAAGACCGGACGCAGCGCTACCTCCAGTAACTCCCTCACGCATGGTTGCCATTACCCCACAGAGTCTCCGGAATAGCTTCCGCTACGCCCTCCGCGGCCTACGCCATACGTTCCGCACGCAGCAGAGTTTTCGCATCCAGGCCTTTGCCGCAGCAGTGGTTCTCGTCTGCATGCTCCTCCTCCAGGTCAGCACGCGGGATGCCGTCATACTCATCGTCATGACCGCGGCGGTTTTGGTCCTGGAGCTCATCAATACCGTTGTGGAGCACCTCACCGACCTCGTCAGCGCTCGGCTCTCGCCCGTGGCACAAGCGGTGAAAGATGCCATGGCGGCCGCTGTTTTCGTTGCCTCCATCATCGCCCTCGTGGTCGGCATCCTCATCTTCTGGCCGTACCTTGCCGCCGCTGCCTCCTGATTGTCTTCGGGGTATTTTTTCTGTATACTCAAGCCACTATTTATGTCACGTGAAGCTCCACTCGTAGGCCTTGATCTCGGTTCGACGACCGTCCGCGTCGTCGTTGCGACACCAACTGAAGGTGGTTCGGAGCTTCAAATTCTGGGCGTCGGCGAGCACAGCGCAGACGGCATTAGCAAAGGCGCTATCACGAGCATCGAAGACGCGATCTCATCTATTTCGGGTGCCCTGGAGCAAGCGGAGCGGATGACCGGTGTGCCCGTCACGCACGCCTTCGTCGGCATCAACGGTACGCACATTTCATCGCAAGAAGTGCACGGCGTCGTCGCCGTGGCTAAGGCGGATGGCGAGATTCGGGAGGAAGACGTCGAACGCGTCATTGAGGCGTCCCAGACCACCGTGAGCCCATCGAACGTCGAAATTCTCCACGTCATCCCGCGCACCTTCACCGTCGATAACCAGAAAGGCGTGAAAGATCCCATTGGCATGTCTGGTATCCGTCTCGAGGTGGATGCGCAGGTTATCCAGGGACTCACCGCTCAGGTGAAGAACCTCACGAAGTGCGTGTACCGCACGGGTGTTGAAATTGATGAGCTCGTGCTTGGGGTTCTCGCCGCTTCGGAAGCGGTCCTCACCAAGCGTCAGAAGGAAATTGGCGTTGCCCTCCTGAACATTGGCGCTTCCACCTCCAGCCTCATGGTGTTCGAAGAAGGTGACGTGCTGCATGCGGGAATTATCCCCGTTGGCGCAGGACATATCACCAACGATATTGCCATTGGCCTGCGTACTTCTATCGATGTTGCCGAACGGGTGAAGGTGGACTTCGGGACGGCAATTCCAGAGGAAGTTGGGAAGCGCGATGAAATTAACCTCGCCGAGATTGACCCGAAGGAATCTGGTGTCGTCTCCCGCAAGCACGTGGCAGAAATTATCGAAGCTCGGGTCGCTGAAATTTTTAGCATGGTAGATAAGGAGCTCCAGAAGGTTGATCGCTCTGGTCTGTTGCCGGCTGGGCTCATCCTCATTGGTGGTGGCGCGAAGCTATCGGGAATCGTTGACGTTGCGAAGCGGGAGTTCCGTTTGCCCGCCGCAGTTGGCACACCGAATAACCTCATCACCGCAATCGACAAAGTGCACGAACCCGAGTACGCTACGGCAGTCGGCCTCGCTGCGTGGGGCGCTGCGCTCCAGCACGGCGGTGGCGCGCATCAGTCCAAGTTTTCGACGGTGAACGTCGTTCTTGGTAAACTCCGTGGGTGGGTGAAGAACATTTCCTCGTAACGCATCGTCATGGCCCGAAGCACTATGGAAATCAAGCCGGATATTGAAACCTTTGCGAAGATCAAGGTCGTTGGCGTGGGCGGCTCTGGCGGCTCGGCTATTGACCGGATGATCACCTCGAAAATTCGCGGGGTGGAGTTCATCGCGATCAATACTGACGCGCAGGCACTGCACCACTCCAAAGCGCCCACGAAAATCCACATTGGCAAGACGGTTACCCGTGGCCTTGGCGCTGGCATGGACCCCGAGCTCGGCCGGAAAGCCGCAGAGGAGAGCCAGGATGAAATCCACGAAGCCCTGAAGGGGTCGGACATGGTGTTCATCACCTGCGGTCTCGGTGGCGGTACGGGTACGGGTGCGGCACCAGTCGTTGCGGAAATTGCGAAGGATGTCGGTGCGCTCACGGTCGCAGTCGTTACCAAGCCTTTCGCCTTCGAGGGTGCTCAGCGGAAGGGGATTGCGGACGGTGGGCTCGGCGACCTCGGCGATCGAGTCGATACCCTCATTACTATCCCCAACGATCGGCTCTTGCAGATTATTGATAAGAAAACCAGCCTCCTGGACGCGTTCGGTACGGTGGACGAAGTGCTCCGACAGGGCGTGCAGGGTATCAGTGAGCTCATCACCATCCCCGGGCTCATCAACGTCGACTTTGCAGACGTGAAATCTATCATGGCGGACGCCGGGTCAGCCCTCATGGGCATAGGTAAGGCGACCGGTGAGAACCGGGCTGTGGATGCCGCCAAAGCTGCTATTGATAGCCCCCTCCTGGAGCTCTCGATTGATGGGGCAAAGGGCATCCTCTTCACTGTTACGGGTGGTCCAGACCTGGGCATGTACGAGGTGAACGAGGCAGCAAGAATTATTACCGCTTCAGTTGACCCGAATGCGAAGGTAATTTTCGGTACAGTCATTGACGAAGCGCTGAAAGGTGAGGTTCGCATCACCGTTATCGCAACTGGTTTTGGGAAAGGCCCGCTTGCTGCATCTCGGCCATTGCCGAAGAAAATTACCCCGACTGGCTTCGATGCCTACGAGCCAGTGAAGGAGCCAGAGCGGCGCCCGCAGACACGGCCAATTGCCTCGCACCGCACGGAGACACCTGCTACACCCCCAGCCCGACCAGTGGCACCAACGCCGAAGCCAGAAATGCCGAAGAAGCCAGAGGATGACCTGGAAATTCCTGCATTCATCCGGCGGAAGATGATGTGAACTTGCCTAGGCCGAGATTGCTCTTCGGTAGGGTTTGCAGGCGAGTTCATCCCGCCGCAATAACTCCTTGAGAGCTTGGCGGGATAAGGATTCAGGATCTCCACAGGGTTGCCCAGTGTCGGCATTACGTTCCTAAAGCGACACCGAGAAACCCCAGCAACCATGCGGCTCGCAGCGAGGTGCCGTTTTTGGGTTTCCATTGACAACACTACATGTAGTGGTATACTACCCTATAGGAACACCACATCTAGTATTGACTAGGGCGTTGAGCCCTAGCCCGCCCCCGAAACAAACGGGTGGCGGGGGAGCGTGACCGCTTGTCACACGCCTCTTTCACAAAAGCAACACCACGCCCGCCTTGCCTCGTTCACTGTGAAGCAATTGGCGAGGCAGGATTGGCTGCCCCCTTGCGTCCGTTCGGATGCAGCCCGCCGTTGCCCCTCCTGCGTCAGCCCTGTCGCCTCCTTGGCGAGAGGCCAACATCGTTGTACGATGGTGACCCCGTCTGGAGTGCTCCCTGCACCGTTGCGGGGCGGGCTGCAGATTTTCCGTCCACCACCCATGAAGTGCCCTGCCTGCCACAAACCCGATACTCGGGTGATGGATTCCCGCCTGATAGAGGATGGGATGGCAATCCGTCGCCGCCGCGAGTGCACCCATTGCGACTTCCGCTTCTCAACCGTCGAGGAGACGGAAATTCTGAACCTCACGGTCATCAAGCGGGACGGTCGGCGAGAACCGTACAGCCGGGAGAAGCTGGAAGTCGGTCTCCGACGTTCTTTCCAGAAGCTGGCCATTACCCAGGATGAGTTCAAGCGCTTGGTGAACCGCATTGAGCGGGATATCCAAATCAGTGGCCGGCAGGAGATCAAGAGTGCTGCCATTGGTGAGATCCTCATGAAGCACCTGAAGCGCGCGAATCAAGTGGCCTACATCCGTTTCGCCTCCGTGTACCGGTCATTCAAAGACGTTGAGACCTTCCAGCGCGAGCTCCACAGCCTCCTCAAGCCAGTTCGTCGAACGAAACGCTAAAAAATTGTACCCCTCTCGTTCCATTAACGAACCTGCGACCATGCCGCACGTCACCCTCCGCGACCCTGCTACTCAGACAGCCACGGGAAGCTATCCCGCGCAAGGTTTGCGTATCACGCGTCGTCATACGACCGTGGGGGTAGACCCATTGGAGCAGCTCTCTTGGGAGAAGCGCTCTTCGGTTATCAAGAACCCGGACGGCCGCATCGTGTATGAGATTACCGATGTGGAAGTGCCCACCAGCTGGTCGCAGGTGGCTACGGACATCCTGGCGCAGAAGTACTTCCGTAAGGCCGGTGTTCCCGTCCTCGACGAGCAAGGGCAGCCAGTGCTGGATGGGCAGGGGAACGTGGTGACCGGATCAGAGAAGAGCGCCAAGCAGGTAGTGCGCCGTATGGCCATGTGCTGGCGCTGGTGGGGCGAGCAGTATGGCTACTTCGCCTCGCCGGAAGACGCACAGGCGTACCAGGACGAGATGGCACACTTCCTCATCCACCAGATGGGCGCGCCGAACTCCCCGCAGTGGTTCAACACGGGCTTGCACACGGCGTACGGCATTACCGGCCGGCCGCAGGGGCACTCCTACGTGGTGCCAGAGACGGGGGAAGTAGTGAGGTCCGAAGACGCCTACACTCACCCCCAGCCCCACGCGTGTTTCATCCAGAGCGTCGCCGATGACCTGGTCGGCGAAGGCGGCATCTTCGACCTCATTACGCGGGAGGCGCGGCTCTTCAAGTTCGGCTCAGGCACAGGCAGCAACTTCTCTAGCCTCCGCGGCCGGGGTGAGAAGCTCGGCGGCGGCGGGACGTCCTCTGGCATGATGTCCTTCTTGGGTGTCTTCGACAAAGCCGCGGGCGCCATTAAGAGTGGCGGCACCACGCGCCGAGCGGCGAAGATGGTCATCGTGAACGTCGACCACCCCGATGTTGAGGAGTTCATCAGCTGGAAGGTCAAAGAGGAGCAGAAGGTGGCTGACCTCGTCACCGGCAGCAAGCTGAACGCCAAGTACCTGAACGAGATTATGGCCACCGCCCACGCCGAAGGCGCCACGGCGCTCACCCAGTCGCCAGCGCTCAAGGCTGTCGTGCGTAAGGCAATCGCTCACGAGGTGCCGCTCAACTACATCGCCCGCGTGCTGGACTTGGTGAAGCAGGGCAAGACCTCCATTGAATTCCCCATCCTCGATACGCACTTCGAAGGCGACGCCTATGCGACAGTCTCTGGCCAGAACAGCAACAACACCGTGCGCGTGACCAACGAGTACATGGATGCGGTGCGCGTGAATGCCCCCTGGAACCTCACCGCCCGCGTGACCAACGAAGTGGTGAAGACCGTCCCCGCGCGTGAGCTGTGGGACAAGATCGGCTACGCCGCCTGGTCCTGCGCCGATCCGGGCTTGCAGTTCGATACGACGATTAACGAGTGGCACACCTGCCCCGTGGACGGCCGTATCAACGGTTCCAATCCGTGCAGCGAGTACATGTTCCTTGACGACACGGCCTGCAACTTGGCCTCCATGAACCTGGCGAAGTACCTGGACGCAGACACTGGTACGTTCGACGTGGACAGCTACCGCCACAGCATCCGGCTGTGGACTATCACCCTAGAGCTCTCGGTGCTCATGGCGCAGTTCCCAGGCAAGGAGATTGCTCGCCGCAGCTACGCGTACCGCACGCTCGGCTTGGGCTACGCCAACCTCGGCACCGTGCTCATGACCATGGGCATCCCGTACGACAGCGATGAAGCCCGGGCCATTGCCGGCAGCCTCACGGCCATCATGACTGGCGAGAGCTATGCCACGAGCGCGGAAGTTGCGAGCGTCGTCGGCACCTTCCCAGCCTATGAGCGCAACAAGCGGCACATGCTCCGTGTCATCCGCAACCATCGCCGCGCGGCCTACGACGCACCAGCCGATGAGTACGAAGGCCTCTCTATTACCCCGCAGGGCATTAACCATTCCGCCGTCCCACCGTACCTCGGCGATGCCGCCAAGCTGGCCTGGGACCGCGCCATTACCCTAGGCGAGCAGCACGGCTTCCGTAACGCGCAGACTACGGTCATCGCGCCCACCGGCACTATCGGCCTCATCATGGACTGCGACACCACCGGCATCGAGCCCGACTTCGCCTTGGTGAAGTTCAAGAAGCTGGCTGGTGGGGGATTCTTCAAGATTGCGAATCAGTCCATGGGCAAGGCGCTCCACCACCTTGGTTACACCGAGCAGCAGGTGAAGGATGTGGAGAACTACGCCAAAGGCCACGGCACGATTCAAGGTTGCCCGGCCATCAATCCGCAGGTCTTGCGCGAGAAGGGCTTCACCGACGCCGACTTGGCCAAGGTGGAAGCGAACCTGAAGACCGCCTTCGACATCCGCTTTGCCTTCACCCCGTTCGCGCTGGGTGCGGATGCGCTGAAGCGTGCTGGCCTCTCGGACGCGCAGATTGCTGATCGTGAGCTCAACGTCCTGGGTGCACTCGGCTTCTCGGATAGCCAGGTCGCCGAAGCGAACGAGTACATCTGCGGCACCATGACCATCGAAGGTGCGCCGCACCTGAAGCTCGAGCACCTGCCGGTGTTCGACTGCGCCAACCGCTGCGGCGTGAAAGGCACCCGATTCATCGCCTACGAAGCACACCTGAAGATGATGGCGGCAGCCCAGCCATTCATTTCCGGCGCCATTTCCAAAACCATCAACATGCCCAACGAGGCCACGCTCGTGGACATCGAAGCTGCGTACCAGAAGAGTTGGAAGTACATGCTGAAGGCCGTGGCGCTCTACCGTGATGGCTCCAAGCTCTCGCAGCCGCTCAACACGCTCTCTGGCCTGGATGACCTAGGTCAAGCTGAGACTGCCGCAGAGGAGACGAACGAGCAGGTTACACCCAAGCAGGTGAGTGATGCGACGGCTGCGCAGGCTGCAGGCATTGCTATTCGCCATGCGCTCCCCAACAAACGCCACGGCTTCGTGCAGAAAGCCTACGTCGGCGGGCACAAGGTGTACCTGCGCACCGGCGAGTACGACAATGGCCAGCTCGGCGAGATCTTCGTGGACATGTACAAAGAGGGGACCGCCTACCGCAGCTTGCTCTCTATGTTCGCCATTTCCATTTCCAAAGGCCTGCAGTACGGCATCCCGCTGGAGGAGTACGTGGACACGTTCACCTACACACGCTTCGAGCCCGCTGGGCCGGTGCAAGGGCACGACAACGTGAAGATGTCCACCTCCATTCTGGACTACGTTTTCCGCGTGCTGGGCTTTGAGTACCTGGGCCGTAATGACCTGGTACACGTCAAGCCCCAGCCCAAGGTAGACGAGAAGGACATCCACACCCCTGCGCCTGTGCAGCAAGCTACTCTGCCTATCACCGTGCAGACCACCGCGCAGAAGGAAGCCACCAAGAGCAACGTGAGCTTCGGCATGCAGGACAAGGACGAGGCGCGCCAGCAGGGCTTCACCGGCGACCAGTGCGTGGCCTGCGGGAGCATGAAGATGAAGCGCAACGGCACCTGCATCCTTTGCCTAGACTGCGGCGAGACCACTGGGTGTAGTTAATAGTCTAGGCAACTACCCCCTGCCCCCTCCTTACTAAGGAGGGGGTTTCGCATAGACAAGTCTCCTCCCTCCCCTTAGGAAGGGGAGGGTTGGGGTGGAGTTGGAGTATACTCGGAGTATGACTCAACTAATAAATCGAAATACTGAAAAAGCAAAACGTCGTTTGTTGAGGAATGCTATGCCCAAAGCCGAATATATATTGTGGCAGCAACTTCGTCGAAAGCAAATTGAAGGTCTAACATTTCGTCGGCAAGTGAGTTTTGGTAAGTTCGTTGTGGACTTCTACTGCTCGAAGCAAAGGTTAGCAATTGAGGTTGATGGGGAGACGCACCTTGGTCCAGTAGCAGAAGCATACGATGCCGCCCGTCAGAAATACCTAGAACGCCTAGGCATTCAGGTTCTCCGTTTTTGGAACACGGATGTGTATCAGAATATCGAAGGTGTGGTTGATGAGGTTCTCCACGTCGTAAGGAAAAAATGAAAAAGAGCGGCCTGCGAGGGTCGCTCTTTTAAGTTACGATTTTAAGTTTTCGTTTGTGGTAGGCGGAGAGCGTTACCAAGGTATTCAAGGTTATTCCCAAGCTCGGGTATAGCAACGCGTACGGGTCATCCTTCCAACGGAGGAGTACGATACCAAGGGTTAACGTGTGGCAGCCGGTCCAGAGGCACCAGGGCACCCACCACTCGTGGCGTTTTTCCGTCCACATGCCCCACAGCGTGAGGCTGAAGGACATGAGTACCGCAGCCTGCACGACAGCGTTTCCGTACCAGGCGGTTGAAGAGAGCTTCCAGGTTATAACTGCCAGGACAGCGATGCTAATGGCTAGCAGGTCAGTCCAAGTAAGCTCCCGCAACTGCCCGCGCCACCAACAGTAGCCAAACATGAAGATGCAGTTTCCTGTGGACACGTAGCCGTTCATGGACATCACTACGTCATGCGTTCCAGCTTGGTAACTTGTCACGTTCACCCCTGCCACTATTGCCCAGATCACCCAGGAGGCTGGGTTGGGGATTGTCCCACCATGCTGAATCTGCCGAACGTAGAGGATAATCGCTGTGCAATTCAGGGCAATGACCATGCCGCTGAGCAGAAGGCTGAGCGCCTCACGCACGTTGTACCTCGCTTTCTCAAGGTTCAAGTATTCGTAAGAGCCTACCTGAGGCGCGTATCACTGTCAACAGAAAAGAGCGGGCCGGGGAGGTCCGCTCTGTATTGGTGCAGGTATTCGATTTTGGTTTTAGAAGAGTTCTTGTAGCTCTTCGCAGAGTGCTGCCAGCTCCACTTCCGGAATGCGGCCATCCTCGCCCATGAGGCCAAAAATTTTCGTACCCTTGAACTCATCAGGGAGGTCAGCCGCACGAGGGATAAAGTGCACGTGGACGTGCTCGAATCCTTCTTTCTCTGCCAGGCAGAGGATGTACTCTTTCGTGCTCGAAAATTTGATTTGCAGGAGCGTGATGATCTGCGGGATGAGCAGATGGAACTCCGTGAATTCTTCCACCGTGAGCTCGTGCAGCGCGGTGGCGTGCCGGTTCAGCACGAGTACCAGCCAGCCCATGAGCCTCGTGGGGTACGCATGCTCTAGGGTCCAGTACCGCCCCTTGTAAATGGGTGGTCCGGGTGAAATGCGCTGCGCCCCACTTAGCGATGCACAGGATTTGCACTCCATGATTACTTCCTCATGTTGGTGTTTATTGGTTTGTCGGCAAATGTACTGCAGTGGGGAAAGTTTGTCAATGGAAGCGAAAACTATCCCCGCAAGAGATGGTTGTATAAACGACGAGCGACTTAGAGCGCTTGCCGTTTTTTAGACTTGTAGTGAATGAGGTATTCCCAGCAGAGTGCGTTAAAGACAAGCCCCGTAAGAATACGGGGCAGGTGAACGGGCAATGGTGAATTCTACTTCCTTGTTTTTTCTGCTTTCGGATGCAGCACTTGGTCTGGCAGTGCAGGCATGTCGTTCTTCCGGCTCTGACGGCCTGCCGTGATTACCTCAGAGTAGAAATGGCTCAGTAGCCATACGAACAGGAGAATGATCCACGCCGCTACGCCGAGGGGGAAAAGGATCGGCGAGAGAACTGTTAGGGCAAACCGCAATGGTGGCTCCTGGTGGTACTTGGCGTAGGCACGTAGCCCTGGCAGCGCATCCGAATGAATTCTGAAGTTCGTAAACGGCCAGAGGCTGAATGCCCAGAGTTTACAAAAGTTCCAAAGAACCATGATCACTATACAGAAACCTGCAATCCATAGCAGCACTTGTACCTCCTTGGTTTTGGTCTCTATTTTTTGTACCTCCAGTTTACGGAAAGAAACGATTTTGTCAATACCCCGCGTAAGAAAAAGCCGCCTTCTGCATGCAGGCGGCCAGGTTGTGGGAACGTACTTTCAATCGCCGAGTCGAATCCCATGTGGACCAGTCATTCTAGTCTCTCCGGTGGGGAGCGTTACTTGAACGAGCTGGTCGCCTGGATCCGCGCAGTGGATGAGCGCACAGAGTGCCTGGTTTGGGTACGTACCTTCGTAATTAATGGTACGCGTGGAGCCGGCATCGGATAGGAACGTCGCAACAGTACCGTTTCGCATGGGGTCACCGTACAGTTTTAGTTTTACGCTTTGCCCCCAGTGTACGCTGATGGGGGAGTAGTGAGAAGTGGCAGGCAGTTCAAAATAAGCGTTCATCTGGGCGCAGGCACAGAAAAACAGCCGCCTAGTACGTAGGCGGCTGGTGGGAACTTCCTGCTACACCGGCTCAATGGTCAGGTTTGCTTCACCTACCTGGTCCAGGCCGACCATGCTACCGTTTGTGAGTCAATTTTGCTCTTTTAGTGATAAACTACACCACAAGGTTTCAAACAACGTTTCCTGCATAGCGGTAATGTTCTCGTTTTGAAGCATGACTGCTTGCGGATGGGGGCCAAAGGTATGGAAAATTACCTTAGTAGGCGGAAGGATAATTTGGCAAGTACGCACTTCAATACTGTGTGGCAGGCTTCGGACGCTCATATCTTTGCGAAAGCCCTTGTACTTTTCAGCAATTTTTCCTCCCTGGAGAATTAATCTGTCTTTTGTTCGTAAACGAATCCTTTTCTTTAGGTACGCTTGAAAAAAATCCGTATCGTCGCGTAACCATTTTTCCGTATCAGAAATACATAGGTACTCATCTCCCGGCTTAAGAAAATTGAGGATATCACTGTACAGTGTCCGTATACCTAAACGGTCTCGAAAAGTAGATATATCCACATTACTGTTATTTGACTGGCACAGGAGTTCCAGGCTTGGTACGAGCTTTTCACTAAGAAGCTGATACTTGGCTTGCGCGACCTGCTGAAGAATTTGCGGTTTTTCCGCAACGTACATTTTTTTCATTCGTATGTACACTTCCCGCAGTGCCCCCTCACTCACTAGACGGTTGATCGTGAGGTAGAGCGAACTCCGAGGAATGCCCGTGGCATTGGCAATTTTCAGTACTGTCTGCGGTCCGTTCTGGAGACACGAGAGGTACGTTGCCGCCTCGCTTTCATCCCAGCCGAAGCTTTGTAATAGTAGTTTTTTAGCTGAGCCTTGCATAATTATGTCGTTAAATATGACAACAAAATACTATTCTTTTTCTTTGTTATTTGCAAATATCGTGATAATTTGTGACAATTTGACACCATTTTTAGTACGTTTATAGTTATTGTAGATTTCCATTAGTAATTTCGGGGAAACATATGAAAAAAATTTACGTGATTGCCATAGGAATATGCGTTCTACTCGCAGCGATTGGGGTTATAACTTGGTATAAGGTAGGTAGGAAAATTGCTGCGCCAGCAACGGTTCAGGCACCTACACAGCTTTCGGTTCGATTGAGCTGGCTCATCAATGCGAATCAAGCAGGATTTATTGTCGCCAAGGCAAAGGGCTTTTATCAGCAACAAAATTTGGACGTTACCAATAATGCCGGTGGGAATGATTTCCCATCTATTCAGCTGGTTGCCTCGGGGAGCGATGATATTGGGATTCAGTCAGGCTCAGAGACAATAATTTCGGCACGAGCGAACAATATACCCGTGAAGGCTATTGCGATACTCGACAAGCTCAATCCATACGTGTTCTTCTCGCTAGCTGAGAGCAATATTACAGCGCCAAAGGACTTCGTGGGCAAGACCGTTGCAGTTTCCTACGGTCGGCCATTGGAAATTGCCTACCGGATGCTTATGAATAAAGCCGGTGTAGATATGGCAAAAGTAAAAGAAGTTAAAAAAAGCCCATCAGATGTTACGTTGTTCAGCAAGACGGTAGACGTGCAACCTGGCTTCGATGCTGATTACATTTTTTCAAAATATAAAGCCGATAAAATGGGCGTGAAGTTAAATGCCATTCGACCCGCAGACTACGGCATAAACTCGTATGGGTATGTCATTTTCGCTAGGGAAGACTTCATTCAGCAGCATCCGGATGTTGTGGAGCAGTACTTGCACGCGACACTGAAGGGCTGGAAGTATGCTTTCGAACATCCGGAAGAAGCAGTCGATCTCGTCTTGGCAGCTGTTCCTGACGCAAAACTGGAGCGTGCCCCAGAGCTCCTTGCTTTGCAGTCACGCGAAAAGTACATATACCCTAAGGATACAAAAACTAGTCTTGGGTGGATGGAGCAGTCGGTTTGGGAGGAAATGCAGTCAGGGATGCTGCAACAGAAACTCATCGATAAAGCCGTGGATATTCCTAGTTTGTACACGAATGAGTTCCTTGAGCGTATTTACCAAAAAGACCCTACCCTTCGATGAGGTGAAGTAAAAAAGATGATCCAATTGAATGCAATTTCTCACTCCTATAGCACACGGAGCGGCACACTCCGTGTGCTTGAGAATGTTTCACATACTTTTCAAGAAGGCAAATTTTACTCAATTGTTGGGCCTTCTGGTTGCGGGAAGAGTACGTTACTAAAAATTCTTGGCGGGTTGATTCAGCCAACAGAGGGGAGTGTTCAGCGTCATTTTCTCGAACGCGATAGGCGCCCCGCTTACGTATTCCAGGATCCGGTGCTCCTTCGGTGGAAGACTGTAGGGCAGAATATCCGGCTACCTGACGAAATATTCGGAATCCAACGCCAGGCGTCATACTACACAAATCTCCTGCGACAGTTTAAGTTGGACGGTTTTGAAAACTGTCTGCCCCATGAGCTCTCTGGTGGGATGCAGGCACGGGTTGCTCTTGCCCGCGCACTGGCACCGAAGCCGAAATGTTTATTCCTTGATGAGCCATTTAGCGGCAACGACTACTTAACACGAGATCAGTTGAATGTGGATTTGCTCAACCTGTGGCAGGCACATAGATGGCTACGAATGGTTGTACTCGTGACGCATAACATTTCTGAAGCAATATTACTCTCCGATGAAGTGCTCGTTTTTTCCGAAAGACCGGCACGACTCATTGGTTCAGTCACCGTTCATTTACCATCTCGCACCTTGAATGCAAAAGGCACACAAGCATTTGCCTCCCTCGAGAGCACTATACGTAGCAAAATCCATGTCTCGTAGTTCCAGATATTTCTACCCTGCAGGTTTTTTACTTATTTGCGTCGGTGTATGGGAAATTTTGTGTCGGGTATTTAACATCCCCGAATACCTCCTGCCTGCTCCATCGGCAGTCATTCGGGCGATCTTGGAGGTGCAGTCGCAGCTTCTTCATCATATGCTCGTCACTGATTACGAAGCTCTACTGGGTTACGCAATTGGTATTAGTATTGGGATCGTTCTAGCCTTTGCCTTTGAACTAAGTCGAAAAGTTGAGCTTAGTGTGAGTCCGTACGTCGTATTCCTCAAGATCGTTCCGACAACGGCAATAGCCCCCTTCTTAGTAATTTGGTTCGGAAACGGCATCGCATCAAAAGTTGCTGCTGCGACTATAATGACGATTTTTCCTGTGGTTGTTGCATCCACCAAGGGTTTGCAAGAAATTGACGGAAACATGCTCAATCTATTCCGCTCTTTGGGCGCAAGCAGAATGCAACTGCTCGTTAAAGCGAAGCTGCCAAATGCCATCCCACACATCTTCACGGGCTTACGTATTGGTATTGCCTCGGCATTTGCAGGTGCCGTCATCGCCGAGTTCATTGCTGCAAATAAAGGCCTTGGATTTCTTATTTTGACAAACTTCTACTACCTCAAAACATCTACCATGTTTGCAGCACTTGTATGTCTCATGCTCAATGGAATTATTTTTTACGGCTTGGTCGTGCTCGTTGAGCGTACCATATTATCAAAATTTGCTTTACGGCCTAAACTTCGTTAACTATGCCATTTACAGGCTTGAAAAAAATTCGGCAGTCGCCTAACCCACGTGGGAAGCTTTCCGTCCGACTTTTGGGAAGAATCGATAACGCCAACGAACTCCTTCGCCGTTTCCGCATAGACCCACGTAGTACTGATGTGGCGCTGTTGGAGTATATGTACCGGCGACATGGCCTAGTGAAGTTACTCAGTCTTTGCAATGGTCCGTTCGTGATAGTGATTGATGACGCTCTCTCGGGTGCATTCTATATCGCTAGAGATTCTCAAGGCGGCCAAATGCCGTGCTTCTACCTCGTCCGTAGCAACACATTGCACTACGCCGATACTATTGCAGGCTTACCAAGCCAGGAGCAGATTGCAAAAGAGCGGGTGGCTGAAATGCTCGTCTTCGGGCAGAGTATGGAACCAATTCTCGCAGATGTGAAGCGATTGCATGCAGGTACGTACCTAGCTAGCATTGCGGGCAAGATCCAGGTACACGACTATTGCCCATGGCATCCAAAACCAGATAAACGTTTAACGGAGGATGATGCCGCCCGCACGTTAGGTACACTTGTCAAACAGGCAATCAACAGGACCCACCAGAAACTCGGTAGGTCTGCAGAAAATGTATTCTTCAGTGGAGGGGTAGATTCGGCAATGGTAACCCAGCTCCTGCGTTCCGTGATGAGGGGTGAGCCAAATATATTCACTTCCGGGGTTGTTGGATTGGGGACAATGGAAAGTGGCGTGTCAGAGGTGATGGATGCGGACTATGCCACCGTCGAGCGTCTTGGGAATGAATTCACGTTTGCCCGTTCGCTTGTTACGTCACCGCGTCGGTACCACGAAGCAGGTTTTACCGTTCAGCAACTACTGGAGAATCTGAAGAAGATGGTCATGAGCTTACCCGGCGGGCCAGTCGCCAGCACCTCATTTCCGCTCTGGGCAATGACGAGTCGCCAAGCAGCATCGCGCAGCATACGATTTGCGTATACGGGTGAAGGATCGGACGAAGTTAATGCCGGGTATGCTACCAGTGACCCAAGGCGGTACGGCCACCGTGGTTTACTTGCGGGGTTCCGGGCGTTGAGTAATCACATAACTTACGCCGATATTCGTCAGCTCATGGGTGTTGATACTTGGTGCACAGTAATCGGCGCGGAACGGCAAAACTCTCACCTACTGGCCAGACGTTTTGGAAAGCTCGACAAGTTCAATGCCATACGAATGTTCCAGATTCAGTATGAACTCCCCATTCTTATTTGGGAGAAGGCGTACGGTATGGGGGCAGTCTTTGGCAAGGGGCTGCAGTTTATCAATCCATACTTAGATTACGACGTGATGCGTTTTATGCTCACAGTGCCGCTGCATTTGTGCATCCAGCAAGGGAGGAGAAAAAATGTTGTTCTTAATGCGGCAGCAGCAAACCGCGTACCCTCAGTAATTCTCGGCAGGTACGCATCAGGGCCACGTTTTGGGAAGCAGCGTACTTCGGGTCCGTGGCGTCACCTCATTTATGGAGATCCCGTATTCCAAGCTTTTGTTCGATCCACATTCCGTAAGCCGTTGCTTCGAGAACTCGGGCTTTGTACCCAGAGAACAAACCTAGAAACATTTACGTACTCTGTTAATCGTAATAATCCGAACGCCCACAAGAAGGTGTGGCCGCTGCTTATCTTGGAGCTTTGGCTTCGTGGGTACCTAAAGTCAAAATAGCAATGTGTAGTATTAATGGAGCATTCTCTGTAACTCGGCCACTGACTGGTTATGAGATTAACTGGGCAAAGAAAGCACAGGATCAATTGCGCCACCGCGGTCCTGACGAGACTGGCATATTCCATACACCACGTGCAATTCTCTGTTCTAACCGCTTTTCCATAACTGGTCTGAAGGATGGGAAGATGCCGGTTTCGAATGAGCGGGGAGATGTACAGGTAATTCTCAATGGAGAAATTTACAATTTTCGCGAACTTCGAGAAGAATTACGGCAATGTGGTCATACGTTCACAACCGAAACAGATACCGAAGTCCTTGTCCACGGATTCGAGCAATGGGGAGTGGGTCTTTTTGTAAAACTGTACGGCATGTTCGCTTTCGCGCTGTATGATGCTCGGGACTCTAAGAAGCCACGCCATTATCTCGTCCGAGATCGTTTTGGAGAGAAGCCACTATTCTACGCTTTCCATAATAGCTGCTTATTTTTCTCATCCGAGGCAAATCCGCTACTCGCGGTGGTTGATGACCGTGTTGAGAATGATGCGGTGAGCGAACTCCTACTTTTTGGTTTCTCTAAGAATCATGTAATTCGTGGAATACAACGGTTACCTTCCGCAAAATTTGTCTCTCTTTCAGAAGGGAAACTTGAGGAAGTGTTCTACTGGCGACCAACATTTAATACTAATTACTCGGTCCGCTTCCCCCAAGCACTTGATACGCTAGAGAAACTGCTGGATGACGTTGTTGGGCAGCTGTTGCCTAGAGAAGTGCCATTCGGTGCATTCATTAGCGGTGGGCTTGATTCAGCACTCATCGCCGCAATGCTCCATGAGAAGTTAATGCATAGTACTATCCGCCGCATGACGGTTGTCCAAGGCTTACAGCTGGTCACGTCGGGCATGGTCGGAATGTGCCCGTATCGGGGAGTTCGTGGTGACGATGTAACGGACTACAGCAGCGTTGAACAAAGTGGCAATGAGCTTGAATACACGAGAATTCTCTCTCAGCAGTACCACGCGCTCACGTACCATGAACGCGCATTCAATCCTAGTGACTACGCCGATCAATTTGACCAAATGGTGGGGCACTTACCCGGTGGCCCTGTCCTTAGCACTTCGTTCCCGCTTTTTTGGTTTTCATCGCAAGCGGCGAGAGCACATAATATTCGCGTCTGCTTCTCTGGTGAGGGCGCGGATGAGCTTTTTGGAGGGTACCGTACCTCACAATCAGAGAATTATCCTCTTGCGGGCCGGGAGGTAGAGTATTTCAATAAACTTAGCGGGACATTTTCTCCGGATGAAGTACGGCAGCTTACAGGCCGGACGTACAATACAGAGACATTGCAGCATGAAGTTGATGCTACATTTATTGCCGAAGGGAAGCCTGAAGACATACGTTTTAATCGTATTCGTCACCTCCTTTCGTGTGGCTTGGTTATCGATAAGCACATGCTGGAGAAGGGTGACGGTATGACCATGGCTGCTCCCATGGAAATGCGCATGCCTTTTTTAGATGCACGAGTAGCGGAATACGTCTTTTCACTACCTCATGATTTCTTCATTCAAAATACCCAAACAAAGAAAATTTTGCGAGAATTAGCAAAACGTAAAAAGGTGGCAAAGGCTATATGGGATCGACCGAAACAAAGGACGTCATTACCCTATAAAGCATTGTATTACCACACGGCTGCCGGCAAAGAGTTAGTTCGTAGAGCATTCGGCAAGAAATCAGCGCTACGCTCGATCATGCATGTGAGAGCTGCTGAGGAAACCGTGCTTCACTCTGAATGTAATCCAAAGAAGGTTCACGCGCTGATTATTTTGGAATCATGGTTGCGTCAATTTTTACAGAAATAGCGCAGAGGGCTGTCTAGGTTTTCCTATATCCTAACCACAGCGTAAAAACAGCCGCCTAGTACGTAGGCGGCTGGTGGGAACTTCCTGCTACACCGGCTCAATGGTCAGGTTTGCTTCACCTACCTGGTCCAGGCCAGCGAAGCGGCGGGTGCAGTAGTCTTTGGTACGGATCCATTCTGATGAGATCACCAGAATGTCGTGGTGCGTGAGCGGTTCCAGCCAGGAGAGGATAATTTTTCCGGCCGGGGCGCCATTCACCACACACTCGTCCATTTCTAGGGTCAGGCGCGTACGCATGGATATGTCTCCATCGCTTGCGCATCCTATGCGAGTGATAGCCGTGCGCCCTATGCACGACCGAGAAGAGCAACAGACCAAAAATCCTAGCAAATTTCTTTGGCCACGTCAAGGCGAACTCCCGTCAGCATGTGGCGGGAGTGAGGTTAGGGTGAACGTAGCAGATGCCGTTTGCGGTTCCGGCGGAATTTTGCTGCCAGATCCGTGTGGTTGGTTTCTTGCAGAATTGCGCAGATGGCATCTTTTTCTTCAGCGGAGATGCTCGTCCGTCGTTTTACGGCCATGAGTGCTGCTAGGATTGCAGCTTTTGTTGTATTTGGATTCGCGCACAACGTACGGAACGCCAGGAAATTCACACGTACCTCGGGAGTGAAGGTTTTTGATGTTGGCCCTACTATACGCAGACGAGGAGAAAAGTTCAACCCCCGCGGCTGCGGGGGTTTTTTTCGGCTATGACGTCTCATTGATATCTTCGTGCTTGTCGAGCTCCAGGTTGAGCTGCGAGAGCGCCTGGATGACTTCCATGGCGTTGAGCTCTGGACGATCTTCGGTCAGACGCTCGGCGTGTGCGTATAGGGTGTCCATAGGTAGCGTTGGTATAAAAGGTGAACCACGTACCCTAGCACGCCTCGCGCTCCTTGTCAATCATCAGCCAAAAGAAAGCCTCCCCGCACGGTCTAGGATGGGGGAGGCATGGGCGAAGTAATTTCCCGCCGGTCCATGGCTCTCGAGACGTAGTTCGTAACGTCGGGCGCAACGGGAGAGGAGCAGATTTACTAACGTGAGTATACACCCAGAAAGGCAAACCCGTTTGGGCTCTTCGGGCAAGTGAGCGGATGTTGGGCGGCACGCAATGTGCGTACCATTTTTGAAAGGCGGGGATTCTTTGCTTGCGGTTTACCGTGGGGATATGTGAATGTAAAAAAGACCCCGCAACAGGATCTGGTTCGTGGGGGGGTCACGATAAGCGCAGAAGCTGTGCGGGGTTTTCGGAGGCTGGATTGTCTTTTTTGCTTTGTTTCCGTACCCTACAGGGTATGCCGAAAGCCGTCAAGCGCATAGCCCCAAAGAAGCTTCGACCATTCCCGCATGGCATCACCGTAGCGTACATTGGTGATGGGAAAGGCAAGACGACTGCAGCAGTTGGCGTTGCCACGCGGGCTATTGGGTATGGGTGGAAGACGCTCTTCTTCCAGTTCTTCAAGAGTCCCCAGTGGCCGTCGGGTGAACGCGAAGCCTTGCGGCGGCTTGGCGCGCGGGTCGAAGTGCACGGCGAAGGTTTCGTTGGCATCCTCGGTGACCGCAAGCCACTGCGCCAGCACCAAGTTGCCGCTGCCAAAGCGCTCGAACGTGCGTGGACGAAGGTTGCGTCAGGGCAGTACCAGCTGGTGGTGCTGGACGAAGTTCTCTCCTGCCTCGAGCAGAAGCTCTTTCCGGTTCGCGCACTCGTGCAGTTCTTAGAGAAGCGCCGGCGCCATACCAAAGCCAAGAACGTCCACCTCGTCCTCACTGGCCACCAGGAGTTCCCGGCTATCGTGAAACTCTGCGACGTGGTGACGGAAATGAAGATGGTGAAACATCCGTACTACCGTGGCTTCATTGCCGTAAAAGGGATAGATTACTAACATGCGTCGCGCTGGCGTTGTGGTAGGCACGCTGGGCATACTCCTGGCGTTTTCTGCGTGCACGCCAGTTGTGCAGCAAAAGGTGAATACGAATGTTCCTGTTAACACAACCAGTAATGAAAATGTGAACACCGCATCGCTTACCGTGAACGCGACTACGAACCTCAATACTTCGCCAGCACCAGCGAACACCAACGCGTCAGCAGTTGCCGCTCTGGTAAGTCCAATGGACAGGCGCGCGGAGCGGGTAACCAAAAAAATGTTTGGCACGTACATTACTCCCAAGACGTCGCCGGTGCAGCCTGAGCGTTTTACTGGCTACCATACCGGCCTCGACTACGAAACTTTTCCAACCGAAGCGAAGACTGAAGCCTCGGTGTTTGCAGCATGCACGGGGAAAGTCCGTGCCTTGCAAACCGTTTCTGGCTACGGCGGCGTGCTGGTGCAGCAGTGCGTGGTAGCCGGGCAGACCGTAACCGCACTGTACGGTCATATACGGTTGTCATCGGTGAAGGTGAAGGTTGGTACCGAGCTCAAAGCCGGTACGCAGTTTGCAGTTTTGGGCACGGGTTTTTCCTCCGAGACGGGCGGCGAGCGCAAGCACCTGCACTTCAGCCTGCACAAAGGAACGGCCATAAACTGGCGCGGGTACGTGAGTACCAAAGCAGCACTCGTAGATTGGTTAGATCCGTTGCTATACCTGCCGAAAACCTAAGCTTCCGGAGCATTTTTGTCAGGCGTGCATCTGCATGCTACACTCTGGAGGCTTTGAAAATCAGCTAGGCAATCTGGTACGGAGTACCCCGAGCATTGTCGAGGGGTGCTGCAAATCCAGAACGGTCCCGCCATGGTATCCCGGCCCAGCAATGGGCGCAGGGGAGTCCAACGCCTATTCTGCCCATACGGGCAGGATGAAGACAAATCCTTCGGGAAAAGGTCGAACGAGGATGGATGCATCCTGCGACTGCCCTGATGTCGCAGGTTTTTACGAATTACGAAAAAGTATACGAATTACGAATTCATTACAATAGTTTGCACTTTTACTACTTAACTTTTATATATGGATCAACAGTCCTCGGTTCAACCAGCAAAAAAGCAAATTCCTGAAGTGCCGAAAGCCACTCGTTCACTGTGGTGGCTCGTCGTCATGCTTGCCGTCGCCCTGGGCTTAGGTGTGTGGGCGCGTATGAGCAAAGACGAAGCGAATACGAACGTGAACACACCAGCGGCGAATACGAACGTTGCAGCCAACACGAATGCCGCAACGACGTACCTGTACCCCGGGCAGGATGGCAAGAATGCGCTCGAGCTTCTGAAACTCGCATACCCCAACACTGCTACGAAGTCATCGGGGAGCTTGGGGGAGCAAGTTATGAGCATCAATGGCCAGGAAGCCGGCAGTAATGAGTTCTGGGAGTTCCTCGTGAACGGTGCGGCGGCAACTGTCGGTGCAGGCTCGTACGTGACGAAGTCTACGGATATGATTGAGTGGAAACTCACCTCGTTCTAACTGCAGACCTATGCGCCTCCGTCAGTACTGTACCCCAACGAACGGCATTCTCGTCTTGCTCATAGCGTTTGCTGCAGCATCGCGTTTCTGGCCTCACCCGGCGAACGTTGCGCCCATTGCTGCTATTGCACTCTTCAGCGGCGTGTACTTGGGGAAACGCGCGTCTATCGTCGCGCCGGTCATCGCCATGGTCATCTCGGATTTCTTCCTCGGTATGCACAACCTCGTGTTCTTCACGTGGGGGAGCATGGCGCTCGTCGGCATCATTGGGTGGTGGGTGAAGGAGAAGAAGAATCCTAGCAGGATTCTCCTCGGCACATTCGCAGGGTCAACGCTCTTCTTCTTCATCACGAACGGTGCGGTCTGGGCAATAGGCCAAGGCGCAACGTACCCGCATACGCTCACCGGCCTCGCCGAAGCGTACGTTGCCGGGCTGCCATTCTTCCGGAATACCATTGCCGGTGACCTGCTCTACGTCGGCGTGCTCTTCGGCATTGCTGAGCTCGCCTTCGCATGGGAGCGGCGACGGTTACGGGTCACTGCTGAGTAGTATAGGAATTCCTTGGAGCCCAGCCGACGCAAGTGCAGCAACGTTGCTTTTCGGTGGTATTGGGCGTACACTAGCGGCCATGCGTAACTACCGACGCTACACAGGCGGGAGTGTTCGCTCCCTTGGCTCGCGACGGCAAACTGGACATAGCCGGCGGCCTTTGACCGTGGTTCTCATCCTCGTCGCCTTGGTGCTCCTCTTCGTGGCGTACACGAAAGCTGGGAAGAAGGTTCAGAACGTCAATACCGTGTCGGCGAACCAGAATGGGAGCATTGCTGTAACCATTCCAACACCCGCTGCGCTCACCACGGCCATGTGCCCGAGCGTCCTGAGTATTGTGGCGACGACGCAGAAAATTGTTGCCCTCACCTACGATGTCGGCACGGCACCCGGTGACCTGGCGAAAACCGTGCCTGCTGCGAAAGCGGCCAATGTGCCCGCTGCGTTCTTCGTGACCGGGAAGCTCGTGGAGAACGAGAAGGCAGTGGTGCAGCAAATTCATGATGCGGGTTTCCCCATCTACAACCACACCTACGACAACCTTCGCTTCACCACGCTGACGCCCGAGGAAGTGCAGGCGCAGCTGCAAGCAGCAGACGATCTCATCCGCGGCGTGACCGACGAGACGACGAAGCCGTACGCCCGTATCCCGTACGGCGCCAGCACGCCCGAGGCGCTCACTGCCATGCGCGAAGCAGGGTACTGCGGCCTCACCTGGACGATTGATGGGTTGGACATCGAGAGCACAGCGACCGCCGACAGTGTTACGAACCGTATCACGCGCTACGCAAAACCTGGTGCCATCATCTTGCTGCACGCCGGCAGCGACCTGGCTGCCACCGTGACGCCCCGCATCGTTGCCGCACTGCAGCAGGAAGGGTACCGCTTCGTCTCGTTGGATGAGCTCTTCCGCGCCGCAACGCAGGTGAACACTACTACCAATACCACGACGAACACCAACACCCCCGCTGCATCAGTGCAGCCGACGAACGGACGGGCATGAACCTGGAAGTAGTGACTGCGGGTGGATTTTGCGTTTTCAGGAAATTTTCAGTTTCGTACTCTACCGTGCAACAAGCTTTCCCCCAGAGAAGTGCGGTATACTCCATTCATACAGTAACCAAATTGTGCACCTATGCCTGACGCACCCATGACGCCCGCTCCCAAGCCGCAGCCGCGCTTCACGCAGTCGACGTTGACCGTGGCGGTGATCCTCAGCCTCATCCTTGGTACCATCGGTGGAGCAGTCGGTGGTGCTGTCACCTCTGGCAAGTTCGATGCATGGGTAGATAAGGCTCTGCACCGTACCACCGTTGCCGCGCCCAGCAGCGGGAGTTCCTCCACGCTCACTGTCGAAGAAGAATCTGCTACCGTCGATGTCGTCAAGGAGGTGCAGAAGTCAGTCGTGAGCATCATCATCACGAAGGACTTAAGCAAGGTGTACGACCAGACAGGGATGTCCCCATTCGATTTCTTTTTCGGTACGGGCACGCAGCAACCCCAGCAGGGGACACAGGAAATCGGCGGTGGCTCGGGGTTCATCCTCTCTGCTGATGGTTACATTATGACGAATAAGCACGTCGTCGATGACGCGCAAGCAGATTACACGGTACTCACGAACGACGCGAAGAGCTACCCAGCGAAAGTCGTTGCAACCGACCCGGTGAATGACCTCGCCGTACTGAAAATTGATGCGAAGGACTTGCCCGCAATTGCCTTTGGGAATTCAGAATCGCTGCAAATTGGGCAGACAGTCATCGCCATTGGCAACGCGCTCGGCGAGTACCGGAACACAGTGACGAAAGGCGTGGTCTCTGGTCTGGCGCGTCGCATCACGGCGGGTGATGGGCAATCGTCCGAGACGTTGGAGAATGCCATCCAAACTGATGCCGCCATCAACCCGGGGAATTCCGGTGGGCCGCTCCTCAACCTCGCTGGCCAGGTCATTGGCGTGAATGTCGCGGTGAGCCAGCAGGGCCAGCTCATTGGTTTCGCCATCCCAGCGAACCAGGCGAATACTGTGTTCGAGAGCGTGAAGAAGACGGGGAAAATTGTCCGGCCGTACCTTGGCGTGCGCTACATCCCGGTCACGAAAGCGTTGCAAGAGCAGAACGAGCTCACCGTCAATTACGGCGTCCTCATCCAACGTGGAACGACGCGCGCCGAGCTCGCTATCATTCCAGGTAGCCCGGCAGATAAAGCGGGTCTACAAGAGAACGACATCATTCTCGAATTCAACGGCGTTCGGCTCGATACCGAGCACAGCCTGGCTGGGGAAATCCAGAAGCGTGCGCCAGGAGATGCGGTGACGCTCAAGGTTCTTAGCAAAGGCAAGGAGAAGACCGTTTCGGCGACGCTCGAGGAGATGAAGTCGTAACTGTGCAATTGCCCATGTACAATACCCCTCTCACGAACGTGGGAGGGGATTTCGGTTACAGGAAAGGCGCGTAGGTTCTTATTTCCACTCTTGCCCCACGACGACGGTCACGGTACACTCTGCCCATGCCAAACCTCACCGATCAGATCCGCGACCTCCAGACGAAGCTTGCTTCGACTTGGAGGTTACTTTGACCTCGACCAGCGCAGGCAGCAGCTCGGCGAACTTGACGACCAAATGGCGCAAGTTGACTTCTGGGATGACCAGGAGAATGCCCGCAGTGTAAGCCAGCGAGCCGAAGCATTGCGCAGTGAGGTGGGGGAGTGGCAACAGCTCAAAGCAAACCTCGACGACCTGGGGCACCTGGCGGTTGACGTTGGTGACGATGCAAAGCTCTCCGCAGAAATTACCGAGCAGTTCTCTACGCTCCAGGAGCAGTTCAATGGTCTTGAGTTTCAAGTCCTCTTAGCGCAGCCGTACGACGAGCGGGATGCAATTTTTTCTGTCCACGCGGGCACGGGTGGCACCGACGCGCAAGACTGGGCCGAGATGCTTTTGCGCATGCTCCTACGGTTCTGCGAGCGGAAGGAGTGGAGCGCGCAAGTCGTGGATGAATCGAAAGGGCAAGAGGCAGGCATCAAGAGCGCAACGGTGATTGTCCGTGGCCGGTGGGCGTACGGCTACTTGAAAGCCGAAGCTGGCGTACATCGTCTCGTCCGCATCTCGCCGTTCGATGCCGAGAAGATGCGGCACACCTCGTTCGCCCTCGTCGAAGTGCTGCCAGAGTTCGCCGATGTGGAAGAACAGCCTATTGACGAGAAAGACTTACGCATCGACACGTACCTCTCGTCGGGCCATGGCGGGCAGAGCGTGCAGACCACGTACTCTGCCGTCCGCATCGTCCACATTCCAACAGGCATAACCGTTGCGTGCCAGAACGAGCGATCCCAGAAGCAGAACAAGGAGACGGCGATGAAGATCCTGCGGGCGAAGCTGCACCAAATTGAGATTACGAAGCAGCAGGATGAGAAGCGGGCTCTTCGGGGAGCGTACAGCGAAGCGGCGTGGGGGAACCAGATTCGAAGCTACGTGCTGCAGCCGTACCAGCTCGTCAAAGACCACCGGACTGGCGTGGAGACGACGGATCCCGACGACGTGCTGAACGGCCACCTGGAGCCATTCATCGAAGGTTACCTGCGCTGGCGAGCGGGGAAGAAGTAGCAAGATTCGTTTTGACACTGACGCATTCCAGGCGTAAGGTGTTCTTCACGAAACACAGAAATATAAACGTTTTTTGATAAACCGAAAGGAGTCACCTATGTGTGGCATTGTTGGACTTGTCAGTCGAAAGCCGGTGAAGCAGAGGCTCCAAGATGGCCTCAAGCGGTTGGAGTACCGAGGGTACGATTCTGCTGGAGCTGCATTCTTCGACCACGGCGTCATCGTCGTGAAGAAGGTTGTTGGTGGCATCGATAACCTCGCCCAAGCAATTTCCGCATTCGACGGGCCTGAGCACACCATTGGCATTGTGCACACGCGGTGGGCAACTCACGGCGAAGTCGGGGAGCTCAACGCACACCCGCACGAAGGCTGCCGTGGTGCGAAGCCGTGCAAGGCAATAGTCGTGCTCGTGCACAACGGGACAGTTGATAACTACGCGGAGCTGCGTGATGGTCTTCTGGAGCGCGGGCACACCCTGCGTTCTGAGACTGATACCGAACTCATCGCGCACCTCATTGGTGAAGTGTACGACGGAGATCCGCTCCGGGCTATCCGCAACGCGCTCAGCCAAGTGCAGGGAACGTACGGCCTGGCCATTCTCTTCGAGAATGATCCAGACCATATCTACTTCGCCCGCTTGGGAAGCCCGCTCGTGCTGGGCATCAGTGACGAAGGTACCTTCGTTGCATCGGATGCGCTCGCATTCCGTGAGTACACCGACCAAATGGTGGAGCTTGAGGATGGGTGTTTGGGTTGGATTAGCGCCGACCAACACCACGTCATCGGTTTCGATGACGTTCCAATGACCCTGCCGGTGCAGACGGTTCCCTACTCGTTGGAGTCCGCTGACCAAGGAACCCACGAGCACTTCATGGCGAAGGAAATTGCGGAGCAACCACGGACGCTCCAGAATGGTATGCGCGGGCGTCTGCTCCCCGATGGTTCAGTCAAGCTCGGTGGCCTAGAAGCACATGCTGATCTCCTCCGCTCTGTCCGGAGCCATGGATTCGTCGGTGCTGGTACCTCCCTGAATGCGTGCATGGTCGCTGAAATCCTCATCCAGGAAATCGCTGAATTGCCAGCATTCTGGAAGAATGCTTCAGAACTCGCGAATCAGAAGTGTCCACGCTTCCGCAACTACACAGCGTTCTGGGGATTCAGCCAGTCCGGCGAGACCATGGACCTCATCCAGGCTCTGGACACGATACAGCGCTGTACTGTTCCGTGCTTCGGCATTGTGAATCGCGTGGGGAGTGCCATTGCCCGAAAAGCTGGCAGGGGCGTGTACATCCATGCAGGTATGGAAGTTGCTGTTGCGTCGACGAAGGCGTACACCAATCAGGTGCTCACGCTCACGTTGATTGCCCTCTACTTGCGCCAGCTGCACCACCTCCCGCGCACTGCCTGGATTGATCGTCTCGTCGCAGACCTGCAGCGGCTCCCCACGCTTGCCGAGCAGCTCATTGCTCGGGAAGACCAGGTCATCCGCATTGCAGAGAGGTACGCGGGGTACCCAAACTTCCTCTACCTTGGCCGGGGTATTAACTACCCCACCGCGCTCGAAGGCGCGCTCAAGTTGAAGGAGATTGCATACATCAACGCCATTGGGTACTCCACGGGTGAGATGAAGCACGGTCCCATCGCGCTTATCGACGGCGGGTTCCCGACGATGGTCGTTGCCCCCAAGCAGGACGACTACTACGCGCACATTCTCACGAACGTGCAGCAGATCCGCGCCCGCCACGGCCGCCTGGTTGCCGTTGCGACTGATGGTGATGGGGGTATCCAGTCGTGCGTCGACGACGTCCTCTGGGTTCCACCCATTGACTACTTCCTCACCCCGCTGCTCATGGTCATTCCGCTGCAGCAATTCGCGTACCACGTGGCGCGCATTCGGGGGCTCAACCCCGACCGGCCGCGCAACCTCGCGAAGAGCGTCACGGTGAAGTAATGCTCATTCAGAACACCCTCTTTGGAGAAGAGGGTGTTTTTTTGACATATTCTTATACACTCGGTACTGTACAAACGACAAGCGGACGGTCTGCCTATGACCCCGTCCCGTTGGCTTTTCTTCATAACGATCGCAACCTGCACAGGCATCACCCTGGTGACGCCAAGTGCTGGCGCAGTGTCGCGTAGTTTCTTTCTCGCCTTCCTCCTCGTGACCGTACTCACGTGGCGCGCAGGTATGCGCGGCGTTGTCGTTGGGCTGTTCTTCGTTGCCGGCATGGCCGTCCGCTCAGCGGGTGCGGTACCGGTTCCAATTCCACAGCCAACGTGGCTCGTCCACGGTCGGTCAGTTTTCGTGCAGACGTTGGCTCGGGCAATTCCAGACCGTGAGGCGCAGCTCGGCGCCGGCATGCTCTTGGGCGTGACCGACGGGGTAGACAAGCAGACCATGCAGAACTTCCGTACAGATGGGTTGACGCACGTCGTAGCCGTTTCTGGCTCCAACCTCTCCCTCATCCTCACCGCACTGTCCATGTTCGGTCTGACCATGCTCGCTCGGCGTTGGCGCGTCGTGGTGACGGTACTCGTCGCTGCCGGTTTCACCATCTTCACCGGCGGTGAGCCGTCGATGATCCGCGCTGCTTTCATGGCGTTCCTCGCTGTGCTCGTCGCGTCCTGTGGCCGGCGGCCGGGTGGGACGAATACGCTCTGCGCCGCAGTACTCCTCATGCTCGTCTGGGATCCGACGTTGCTGTGGGAGAGCATTGGGTTCCAACTCTCTGCAGCAGCGACGTTCGGTCTCGTCGCCTTCAGTGAACCGCTGACCGTGCTCCTGCAGCGCGGTCGGGTACCGGGCGCCGTGCTCTTGGGCGCAACGCTCGGGGCTACGCTCACCACCATGCCCATTATCCTCCTCACCTTCCAGCAAGTCTCGCTCGTCGGGCCGCTCGCGAACCTTCTCGTCGTCCCGCTCGTGCCGTTCATCATGGTGAGCGTCGCCGTTACTGGCCTCGCCGGTCTCCTCATGCCATTCCTCGGCCAGATTGCTGGCATTGCTGCATGGGCGCTCTTGAGGTCTGTGGAGTGGATCACTGCCACAGCAGCACGACTGCCGGCTGCAAGTCTCACGCTCGCCCGGCGGGATGCTATATTTCTAGCCTCGTTCACTTTCCTCTGGCTCGTTCTCTACGGCCGTCGTCATGCCCGGCAACTCTTCGACTAGACGTTTCGTCCTCCTTGCCTGTGGAGCGCTGCTCCTCGTTGGTAGCCTTGGGTACTGGTCGTCACGTGAACCAGCGACGTTGCGGGTGTGGTTTGCCGACGTCGGGCAGGGTGATGGCATCATCCTTCGTACGCCGAGCCGTGAAACTATTATCGTGGATGGTGGCAAGCAGAATGACTTCATTCGGGAGGTCGATGACCACGTACCGGTGACTGATCGCATAATCGACTTGGTTATCGTCACGCACGCTGATGCCGACCACGTCGCTGGGCTGGTGAACCTTATCGCCAGCGGCCGGGTGCGATCTGTGCTCATGAACCGCGATGCAACCGTGACGACGAAAACCTACACGCGGCTGCTCAACGCTATTGCCGACCAGCGCGTGCCCGTTATCGAAGCGCAAGCCGGGCAGGCGTATGACTACGGCGAGGTTCGTCTGCAGGTGCTCTGGCCGACGACAGAAGGCTTAGCCAAAGCGAAGACCACGAACGAGCGATCGGTGGTGGTGAACGTGACGTACGGGACGCAAGATTTCTTGCTCACCGGCGACGCACCCGATACGGTTGAGCAACACCTGCTCAAGCAAGGCAGCGACCTTGCGGCCGAAGTGTTGAAAGTCGGTCACCACGGCAGCGGGCACTCGTCGACGTTGCTATTTCTCCAAGCCGTCAAGCCGCAGTTGGCAGTTCTCTCGGTTGGTCTAAAGAATACGTACGGCCATCCAGCCCAACGCGTCCTTGCTGATTTGCGGCAAGTTGGTGCCCAGGTTTTTCGAACAGATGTTGCAGGGGACATCCTCGTCACGTGCTCCATGAATGCGTGCGCCGCTGAGGGGGAGCGATGAAGCCGCGTCTGGGTTTGCCGGTAGTGGGGGATTCTTTACAAGAGGTTTACCATGCCAAATATTGACAAAAAGCTCCACGCATGCTACTATCCAGCGTTGCATTTGGAGGGGAAACCCAAAGGATGTAACCCTAGCCGGAAGGTTAGGAGTTCGTTGACAAGTGAATAATGCGTTAACGAATACAAGCAAACAGAAGGATAATTGTAATAACATACCTTCTCACGTCCCAAAGCGGACGAGGAGAAAATGGAGGATTCCATGACCGAAAGAAGTAGCGATGACCGACGGGATAACCGTCAGCCAAACCGCAAACAGCAGGGTAAGAAGGAGCAGACAAAGCCTTTAACCCTGACTTTCACGATGATCAACTACCTGACGACGAGCAAGCAGCTCGTTGCCATGGTCCAAGCGACCCGGGGTAACAAACCCGCGGAAGCCGTTGACATCGCGCTCCTCGTCCCGCCGACGCAGATCGGACAGGGCAAGACCGACCGCAATGGTCGGATAACGGTGACGATCGACGTTGACTACGCGCCGAAAACGTACGCCCTGGTTGCAGAAACCATTGGCGGCGAAGGCGCGCAGACGACTGGCGCGTTCACCGTGCCCCAGCCGTACGAACTGACCGACGATTCGCCGGTCGTTTCACTCGCAGTCGAATCCGTGGAAGTCAGTGATAACTTCGTCCTCGTGGCGAACGTCACTGGCAGACGTGGGATGAGTCCCATCCAGAACGTGACTGTCCGGATCGACTACGATACGGACGGCACGAACCAGATGGAGCTCGTGCAGCTCAACGGCGCTGGTGCAGCAAGTAAGCGGCTGACGATTCCGATCAACGGTCGGAAGAAGATTGTCGCAAGCATTCGCGCCACCCTCTCTGGCGTGCCCGGGACACCCTCGGACACGAAAGTCATAACGTTGGAGCGCGCCATCAAGCGCCCAGCGCAGATGACCTACCAGACGAGGTTGGTGAACGGGGACAGCTCCTATGAGCTCGTCCTGTGCGTCGAAGACGCTGATGGCAAGCCGATCCACGGTATAGAATTGGATGCGGCTTCGGACGTCGGTCACCTGGTGAATACCACGGCGACCACGGACGACAATGGTAAGGCGCGATTCGTCATCGCGCTGTCACCAGACCACGAGTACACCGAGTGTACTGTGGATTGCCCTGGTCTCCTGGACATGGCAACGATCCGGTTACGGCAACCCCGAGTACCGGGCTGGTGCAGCGGACGCTGGCCGATTATTTGCGCAGGCATTAGTTTGCTCTTCGCGATGATCCTCTTCGCGCTCGTGCCGTTCGGCATCATTGGGAACGTTGGATCGTTCCTCGATGACCCTGCAGTTGAGAACGTCGTCATTCCGCCTGTTGATTCCTTACGGAATTCGACAGAGAATGACGCGTATCAGTATTTGGCCTATGAAGCGCCGAAAACTGATAGCACCGATGCAACGGAAGTTCAGGATCGCGCTGGTTGGTCATTCACGACTTACCTGTGGCTCCTGTTCACGTGCGTAGTTGCCTTGGTCATTGCGCTCATATTCGCGCTCATCTCGCTGTACTGCCGTGCGGACCAGCTCTACGAATTCATCGAAGGGTACATCCGTGAACGTCGCTACGGCGTAGCGGACAATGAACCCAACTTGTGGGGTCGGTTACTGAACCGCTACGTGGGCCATGACGATGGCAAAGGCGAAGCAGTGGCTGCGACCGGTGCGAAGCCAACAGCTGGGCAACCAGCAATGTCGGCGAAGGACAAAGGTTCGTCACTGAATCACTGGATGCCGGTGATTCTCTACGGGATAGGTGACTTCTTCTTCGAGCGGATCATCCATCAGTTCACGAAGAAGTCAGAAAAAAACGATAAAAAGTAGAAGGCGAAGGTATAGAAAATGAAAAAAGTTGGAATTAGCGCGCTCGTCGCCGTGGCCGCCGTGCTCTTCCTGAGCATGGCACTTGGTCACTGGAGCTTGTTCCTGATGATGGCGTTGGTCGGTGCGGGTATTGCCCTGCCGTTCAACTACTTCAAGATTCAGGCACGTTGGGCCAAAGTTGCCGTCGGTATCGTGGTTTTCTGTCTGGTGTACTTTGTCGTCATCTACCCGGTCCTTGACCAGTGGATGGTAGCGCACTACCCAGGCACGTGGCGGGCCCTGCAGCTGCAGATGGTCCACCGTGACTTGGAGAATGCGAAGAAGCTCTCCGTCGCTGGCAATGCGAAAGACGCAGTTGACCAGCGGAATGCGAAAGTCATGGATGACGCCGCTGGCGAAGAGTACGCTGCTGCGACCAAGCCGTTCATCGACAAGGTCGCGCAGGGAATCGAGCCCAGTCGGCAAGACACGATCAACTACTTCAACGCTCAGCTCAAAGCTGAACGGAAGCGCCAGACAGCGCAGGTTATGATGACTGGTGGGCTCATTATGTCGCCAGCCTCTGCCAGCGGCACGCAGGCTTACGGCAACCACCACTACGTGGAGGTTGACGTGAAGAATCCCGATGGCACAACTTTCGAGATTCCCGCCGGCGCAACAGTCGAGATTAGCGTGGATTCCGCTTGGTACAACTGCAACTTTGCAGAAATGGACCGGCGGGAGAACAAGTACTGCGACGCTGATGGTTACGGCATCGCCCCCGTGAAGACGCGGGGCGGTGCGGCATTTACAAATCGGTTTTTGAACCCGTTCATGTCAATGGGCGCGGTTCTGTACTTCGACGAGCGGAACCCGCAAGGCATGCCGCTCGCCATGGGCCAGACAGTTACCGTGAAAGGTGACTACGTCACTATCGCGGTGAATGACTGGCGCGGAGGCATCTTCGGCGGTGATGTAGAGAACTTCACTGCTTCAAAGCAGCTTCGGAAAGGGGGTTTCGGCGACAACCGTGGGTACCTCCGGGTACTCATCGTCGTCAATCCGTAATTTTGAACCTTCAACCGGGCGGCCACACATCTGTGGCCGCCCTTTCTTTTTCTTACGAAATGTGCTAGAATACCTATGAAAACATACACCACCTCGCAATCGTAATACTTTTTGCGTATGCGCCACTCGCGACGATTCCTCATCGCCATGACTATCACCGCCACATCGTTGGCGGCATTTTTATTTCTTGCGGGACACGTGAATGCAGCGTACGGTGATGTGAGCACGTACTTGGGGCACATGTACGCCGGCGATGGCGGCCACCGCACCACGGCGCTCCTCGACTTCCCAGAAGATCTGGAAATTTTTAGCGATGGCACCTTCTACGTCGTCGATACGTTCGATAACGTCATTCGGCGGGTGACGCCAGCGGGCACCATCTCAACATTCGTCGGGTCTGGAGACTTCGGCACAGCTGACGGCACAGGCAGCGCCGCGAGCTTTGGCCTGCCCAAGGCAATAACGCAGGACGCTTCCGGGAATCTGTACGTCGCCGATTCTATGACCGGCCGAATACGGAAAATTTCTCCAACTGGCGTGGTAACGACAATTGTGAAAGCAGGCCTCCGCTCACCGCAAGGGCTCGCCATTACCGGGTCAACGCTCTACATTGCAGACACCGACGGTAATGCAATTTTTCGTACCACGACGAGCGGTGGCGCACTCACCGCACTCACGCGGAGCGTGAAAGGACCAAAGAAAATTATCTTCACCGCAGATAAGACCGGATTATACGTTGCGAATGCTGGCGCCCACAATATCGTTCGCGTTGACCTCGCATCGAGAGTAGTGAGTGTTGTCGCAGGCACTGGGCAGTCGGGGTACTGGGAGGGCGATGTTACTGAGGCGCAGTTCGCCCGACCCTGGGGTTTGGCGCTCAATGGGTCCAAACTTTACGTGACGGATAGTAATGGCTTGGTGGACTACTTGCGCGTCATAGATCTGGACACGCGGCAGACGAGCATCGTGGCTATTGACCTGCGTATGCGCGAGATGAATTCCCCCGCTGGCGTACGGTACTGGCAGGGGAACTTGTACGTGGCGAATACTGGCTTGGGCACTATCCAGCGGTACAGCGTGAGTGACCCGACAGATACCGAGAAGTACATTGGTACCTGGAAGTTCGGTGACGTGAATGGCGCAAGTGCCGACGTCCTCCTCGGGCGGCCCGCGTCAATTGCATTCACCAGCGATGGCGGCACCATGTACGTTGCTCAGAACAATCAAATTCGAAAAACCGTAGTTGCCACTGGCGCTACCTCGAACGTGATTGGCGATATTACCGATGGTTTCGGCGATGGCCCGGCAGACCAGGTTACGCCTCGCGTTCGGTTCAGCACTGCATCGTCGCTCGTGTTGAGTCCGGATGAGCAGTCGCTCTACGTCGTTGATCGATGGAATAACCGCATCCGAAAGGTTGACCTCTCCGTCACGCCCGCCTTCATGACCACCGTGACGGGTAGTGGCTACACCAATTCCACTGGCGCCATAAACAATGGTAACCAGGAAGGTGGGAAGTGCGTGACCGAAGAGCTCGGGCAAGCTGGCTGCGCGTACTTCCGCGGGCCGCAAGGCATTGCTATAAGCCCGGATGGTACAACCTTGTACATTGCCGACTCGGGGAATAGCCGCATTCGCAGCGTGCGCATCAGCGACGGGCAGACATCCCTCATTGCAGGTTCTTCGGCTGGGTACGCTGACGGAATTGGTTCGGCGGCGAAGTTCCGGTCGCCAACTCGCCTTGCGCTCTCGAGTGACGGGGCGACGTTGTACGTGGCTGATACAGACAATCACCGTATTCGTGCAATTACCTTAGCGACGCAACGCGTCACCACGCTCGCGGGCAATCGGCAGGGCTTTGCAGAGGGCATTGGGATTGACGCTGCATTCTCACTCCCCATTGGCTTAGCCATGGGGCCGAATAACCAGCTGTACGTCTCCAGCGTCGGTTCGGGTCGCATCGTGGTGATCAATACGAAGACGCGTCTCACCACACTCGTCGCGGGCTCGGGTGACCGCGGTTTCCGCAACGGGACGTGGACGAGAGCGAAGTTCAACAGCCTATCTGGCATTGCCGTGAGCTCGAATGGGCAGGCGATCTACGTGGCAGATAGCTGGAACGACCTCATTCGAAAAGTGGATATCGTCGGCGGACCGAAGTTTAGCTTGCCGGCCCCCGTGTACAGTCGCTTCCTGGTGCCGAGGCTGAAGCAAGCGAAGACAGCAACACAAACCGCGTACATCGACATTTTCGGTAAGAACTTCCGCAACGGCATCCAGGTGAAACTCGGTTCCTACGCGCTCAAGCCGTTCGTGAAGTCGAGCACGAACATTAACATGCTCATCCCGCTGGGCAAGATGAAGCCGGGGTTCTACGACCTGAAAATAACGAACCGTGATTCACAGTTCGTCATCAAGCGTGGTGCCTTCGCCATCACCGATAGCAAAGGCAATATTCCCAGAGTGTACTTCCGGGTGAAGTAGGCTTGGCAGGACAGTGGGCGCGTGTTACAATCGGCCAGCACGTTTGGACCCGTAGTGTAGCGGTTAACACGTCTCCCTGTCACGGAGAAGATCGAGGGTTCGATTCCCTTCGGGTCCGCCAAGGATTTCGGCACC
>Ga0172379_10000826_pt1 | contig 71632 bp, 63 predicted proteins | sample GrowelOW334metaG_FD_119756 | JGI IMG/M metagenome (GOLD analysis project Ga0172379, IMG submission 119756) | Groundwater microbial communities from an aquifer near a municipal landfill in Southern Ontario, Canada - Groundwater well OW334 metaG | ecosystem: Environmental > Aquatic > Deep...
ATTTGTGACTCGCGGTCGCTTTTGGGCCAAAACTCCCCGCCGCGAGGCGGGTCACACATTGGCCCAAATCCTAACGGATCGCTCCCGCTCGTCTACAAATTTTTACTCGTCAAGCAAATGATTCTCAGAAGTTTGGCGTCGTTTTAACATCGCATATCGCGACAATAAAAATAGAAAGACGAGAACATTTGTTTTGTGGCACTCTACGAGCGAAGCGAGCTTGGCCACAAAATAATTGTTCTCGTCTTTTAATAATTAGTTTGCCACAACATTCCCCAGCTCGCTCCCGCGATCATCGGCTGACAAAACATTGTTTAGGTTGGGCGCGGTAAGTGCAAAAGTTTTGCCCGTCCAGTCATCAATCGCGGTAAAGCGAATATTTTTGATAAGATTTAGCGTTTGGCCGATTTGATCAGGGGTGGGTGAGACAGCCACTTCGAAATACAATCCGGTGATGCTGTTGGCCGGCAGATCAGATTGGCTCCATGATAGTGCGCGCGTTTTCTCGTCATACACGATCGGATCGCCGATCGACACGCTTTGTTTGCCGGTAAATTGGACGCCCGGAGCGAGAGTGGCGGTAAGCACAGCGTCGCGTATGGGATTGGAGGTATTGTTCGCGCGGATAAAAATCCAATATTTGGTGGTTTCACCAACTGTCGGAGGCAAGACCCCGCGTCCGAGCTGGTCGCCATCGATGGTGAAATAGCGTGTTTGCGCTGTGAGTGCCATTTCGGCAGCCAATGGCGCGGTCGCTGTTTTGCCGGCGATCGAGACTGTTTGTCCGGCCACGCTCGGCAGTTCACCGACGAAAATCGGTGTCACTTCGAGAGATGTTTTCTCCGTTTGGTTTAAATTGAATTTTGGCAACAAAAATAGTTTAATGGAAAATTTTCCGCTCTTGTTTGGTTTGATCGTAGTGAGCGCGGTGCGATTGGTTTTGTCGGCGACGAGGCTATTGCCGTCCACGATGAGATCATTTTCGCGCGCGGTGGCTTTGATGTCCACCACTCCGACCGGATTAAATTCCAGGCGCAATTTCGGCGATAGCAATTCGGTCTCGCTCGCGTTGCGCCAGCTGATCTCGACCGGTATCTCCATTCCACCCTCGAGATACGCGGGCGCGTTCCAGCTCGCGTTTAAATTAAAATTTGGCAAAGACGCGATCTCGATTGATGATAATATTTTGGATTGAGTCATTCCATAGACCGATTTCACGGTCACGCCGGTTTCGGTGGTCAGATCATATCTATTAGCTTGCGTCGGCAAAACCAAACTGGCGCCAATTGTCTTGGTTTCACCCGGCGCAAATGACAAGGACGACATCGGAGTTAAAAATTTTAGCGGTTGTTTTGTTGTTTGGTCGTAAGAAATTATATCCACCGGAAAAATCACGCGGTCGCTCTCGTTGGTGACTTTGATTTCGACCGCGACCTCTTGCCCGGGCAAAGCGTTTTTGGGCGCTGTCACTTCGGTGTGCAAAATACTGTCCGGCAAATTCACCGTCAAAATGCTGATTTTTTGCGCGCGGTTATTTTTTTTATCCGGCACATACGAGAGTAGTCCCGTGATGCGTTCGTCCGATCCGACCGTGGTCCACAAGTATCCCCAGATTATTTTTTCACCTTTGGCTCCGGGTTTGATGACGCCCAGATCAAAAGTTGATTGATCAGAAAAATCGGTCGCCGGAGTGCGCGCGCGATCGATCTCAAAACCGGCCGGCAGTTGCACGGATAAAACTGCCTGGTTCAGATCAAACTGCGCGCGGTTTTGGTAGGTGATGCCGAGAGCAACCATTTCACCGCTTTTGATGCGACCAGTGCCAAGTGTCAATTTCAGGTCCACGAGATCAGTCGTGCCCGGTTTCCAAAAAAAGAAAAATAAACTAGCGCCCAACATCACTATCGCCGTCGCGAGCAGTATCAGGTCAAAAACAAATAATTTTTTGGCATGCCGATAAATCCCGTGATAGCGGGTGATATAGTGGTTGTGAAACCAACGATAAACATGTTTGTGCATACCTTTATATTATATATTCATTCTCCGTTTAGAGCAAATGCGCAAACCAAAATCCGCCGTGAGGCGGATTTTGAATGCCGTGGACCACGGGGGAATCGAACCCCAAAAGCAGGTGTGGTAATACCGCCTACGAGACCACTCGCGCGTGGCCCTCGTGTCCTGGCGCCAATATTATATCACAAAAGTAGAAACGAAAAAACTCCCCGAAGGGAGTTTTGGTGTCGGCGCAAGTATTGATCTTGCAAGCAGTATTACCACAAATATAGAATATCAAATTTGGCGCCATTTGTCAATCCAACTTATCCACACCAGAAAACAAAAATCTACTTGACCAAATCAGCCTAAGTTTTTAAATGGTTTGATTTGTCTCATGGGAAATGGTCGGCATAGCCGTGTTCGGCTTCACCGATTTCGGATTAGGCGAATAAAGCGGGTTTTTAATCTTCCATTTTTGCACAAATTGTCCAATCCCTCTTTTCTCCAGTTTATTTTTTACGGTAGTGTGGGTCTGCGACCATTTCACCAAGCTCTCAAAGTTCACTTTATAGCGGCCGGCCACGACCACATAGGTGACCTCTTGCGAGGCGATAGCGCGGCGGATAGTCGCCTGATTGACACCAAAAAGACGAGCGGCTTCGGATACCGAAACCCGAATCATCTCCTTGGGGTCAGTCGGTTTGGGAGTTAAATTGACTGTTTCTGGAGTCATATTGTGGATAACTTTGGTCAAGTTTGTAAGCTCAATATAGCTCTGTTTGTATACACTAGTCTACACAAATAATAGCACATTTGGGTGTTTTTGTCAAGGGTGGGGGAATCAATGACTATTTTAGAGTATTTTTTATAGCGATTGTGGGGTATTTCCCCTATTTCAAATATTTGATAAAAGTTTGTATACACTAATCTACACAAACGCAAATTAAAATTGCTAATTTTAGCCAAATCAGTTTTACTAAAATTTGTATACACTAATCTACACAAACGACGAAATTCCAAATCAAAAATCTCAAATTCCAAATAAATCACAAATATCAAATTTCAACACCTAAACGAGCTTTTTCAGTATACACGCATATTTGGGATTTGGTATTTGTGATTTATTTGGTATTTGTAATTTGATGTTTGATTTTTCCCACCGTATATTTGACCTTTCCCCTCATATATAGTATAGTATGCCCTACCCACCCAGTCAGTCTGCCTATCCACGGGGGTGTAACATTTTACCCTTTTTTGCGTCTTCTATAATGTCTGGAACTATTAAGGAAAAACTGCTCCTCTACCGCCTGCAATCAAAACGAGATCCGGACGCCTTTACCGAGCTTTACGATCTATATGTTAAACGAATCTATCGGTTCGTTTATTTTAAAGTATCTGGCAAAGAAGAAGCCGAGGATATCACCTCCGAGGTGTTTCTCAAGGCTTGGAACTATATCATTAACAATAAAGAAAAAGAGATAAAAAGTTTTAGCGGCCTATTGTATCGGCTCGCGCGCAACGCGATTATCGACATGTATCGCCGCCGATCGACTCAACCCCAGACCACGGTGATCCCCGAAGAGTTCGAATTAAGCGATGGGGGAAAGTGGTATGCGGATTTGAGCCGCAACGCCGACGCTGGACATGTGATCGCCGGACTGAAAAAATTAAAACAAGAATATCAAGAAGTGCTGACGCTAAAATATGTGGACGAACTCGAAGCCGACGAGATCGCGGAGATCACAGGCAAGGGCGCGATCGCCACGCGTGTCACTCTGCACCGCGCTTTAAAAAAGTTAAAAGAAATCTTGGGTGAGTAATATGACTAATAACTTAAAGTCACAACTCAAAGCGCTCAAACATTCTCAAGTTAATCCCTCGAGCGATTGGTTAAATTCCAACCGCGCTTTGTTGTTGTCGCAAATCAAAAATACCGTGAGCGCCGATCGCCCGACCGAGAAATTCAACCTCAATAATATCTGGTCGCTTTTGTCTGTCTTTGTTCCTCAAACTTTGGTTTTCAATTTTGTTCGTCCGATCGCCGTGCTTCTCATTGTCGCGCTCGTCGGCACAAGTGGTTGGGTCGCGACCGTGGATGCTTCTTATGAGTCGCTCCCGGGCGAGTGGTTGTATCCGGCCAAACGCGCGGTCGAAAAAACACAGGTGACGATTGCTTCGGTCACCGGCGATAAAAATTCCGAGGCCAAACTGCACGCCGAGTTTGCCAAACGCCGCGCCACCGAAGTAAAGAAAATCATGACCGCCGAAAAACCGGCCAGCGCCAAAGTGGTCCAGGACACCGTGCAAGATCTCAAAACCGAAATTCAAAATGTCAATTCCAAGTTAAACGCCATCAAATCCGACGCGGTCGCCGGTAACGCGCAAAATGTTTCCGCCGACACGGTCAAAGAAGTTAAAACCACCACCGATGAGGTCAAGGTGGTATTGGGGTTGATCAAAGATGATCTGCAGTCCGGCACCGGCACTATCGATAATGCTCTCAACAAATCCGTTTCCGAAGTCAAAGACATGGCCAATGCCACCGCCGTCAATGCGATGGGCGTGATGGTTGAGCAACATTTGAGCGGGGACACGAGCGTCACCAAAGAAGAAGTGAAAAAAGAATTGGACAAGACCTTAGCCAGCGCCGCCGCCGATATCGTCGAAAACAAACAAAATGTCGAGGGCGTAAAAACCATCGTGGACGCGGTGACGAGCGAGGTCAAAGACTTGACCAAAGAAAGCCAGCTCGCCAGCTCAACCATCTCGACCACTACTACCAAAAATCTCACCGATCAAATGACCGATATCGCGAGCACCACCAAGGCCGCCGCCGTGAAGACCGACGCCGCCGCCGTCGCGGGTGATAAAAAAATCGCCGAGGCCAAAGAAAAAATGAGCCAAAATGATTTATCCGGCGCGATGGATTCGGTCAAAGAATTAACCGCCGTCGCTAAAGAAGCGGAAAAAATCAAAGACACCGCGCTCCAAACCGTGCAGACCGTGCAGAATGTTTTGCCGATCGCGAATTTAGTCAAAGATTTGCCGGTCGTGAGCACGACCGCCGCCAAAGTGGAAATAAAATTTAATAACACCACGCCAGTCGCCACCGGCACATTACCACTCAAAATAATCGTCGTCACCAGCACGAAGAAGTGACACCACTTCGCAGTGGTGTCATCCTGAGCCTGCCTTAGCAGGCGAAGGATCTATCACCGTTTGTCTTTCTTGCATTGCCCATTTGTGTGGGCACCGCAAGAGAGGGAAAATTCATTATAACAGTTCCATGCAAAAGTCGAGGGTCCATAGTGACTCGCTGGAGCTTTGTATCGCATGAGATTTGCGCGTAGTATATACACGCGTAAACCATGTGAAACAACTTTAATTCGGTTGACCTCTGCGCTTTATCGCGCGGGGCGCGCAATCGGTTAGAGTATTAACTAATATTATGAACTTAATTAAAAAAGTATTTACATTCAGCGTAGTAGCGACTACTATCATGTGGTCTCTCGGCGTTGCGGCCCTCGTACCGGCTGTAGCCCAAGCTGACGATGTATGTCCTTCCGGCTTGGTTGCTGGCGATATGGTCAAAGTGGCCACTTCTCCGGTGATCTATGTCTTGGACAACCAAATGAAGGTTGCTACCTTTATCAACAATGCCACTTCCGGCACCGGTAGCGCCAAAGTATATTACAGCGGTTATAAATCATGGAATCTTGACGAGAACTATTCTTTCAAGGCCGTGTCTTTTGACTGCTTAAATAAACTCGGATGGTCCACCCAATCGGTTGGTCCTCGCCCGGGTTCTTATGTGATCAAACACCCGGCTGATGGCAATTTGTATGCCGTTGGTTTGGGTCGCACTTGCTACAAAGTTACTGACGCCCTCGCGAAGCAACTTTATGGCACCAATTACAAGGCTTATCCGTTGTCCACTACCCAGGAATTTTCCGGTATGTGCGCCAATGGCGTAGGTGTTGATTGGACTGAAGCCAAAGCCCACCCGGGTATGTTGGTTTCCAAAGATGGAAAAACTTATTTCGTGAATTCCGACAAGACACTCACCGAGATTACTGCTGAAGGCATGACTGCCAACCGCGTGAAATCTTCTTGGGTGCGCGCGTTGGATGCCGCTTTGTTGCCGGCCGTCGGCACTGCCGTCGCTGTCACCAAATATGAATCCGCGTTGGGTGATCGCTCACAATCGGGCGTCGCTTCCGCTGGAAATGACACTGTCGCGACTGGTGCGTTGACTGTCTCTTTGAGCGCCAACACTCCGGCTGCGACCAATTTACCGGATGGCACTTCCTTTAATCCGATTTTAAAGTTTACTTTAAATGCGGGTCCGGAAGCTGTCACTGTTAGTGGTGTTACCCTCAAAAAGGGTGGCTATGTTCTCAATACCAACATTTCCGGTATTGATATCGTGGATGGCAGTGATGTCCGCCATGGTAATGTAGTTTCCTCTGTCAATTCCGACAATGAAGTTCTTATTTTGTTCGGTTCCAACCCAGTGGTTGTACCAGCCGGCGGTTCTGTCACTTTGACTGCTCGTGTTAACCTCGGCGCTTCTGCCGGTGGTAGCACCGTGAAGTTAGGTGTCAAATCCGTTGTTTCTACCGCCGCTACCGTTGGTGGTTCATTCCCATTCTATGGCAATGAATTCAATACTGTTGATGGCGCCAATGCCGTTGCTACCGCTTATTTTGATGCATTATCCGTGTCTGGTTCTGCCGGTACAGATCTGAATGCCGATGCTGATAATGAGCAAGAAATTACCAAATTTCGCTTACAGGAGTATGGTAGCAAAGAGGATCTCAAATTATATAAATTAGTCCTCTTCAACTACGGCAATGCTGCGGATGCTGATTATAAGGATGTGCAATTGGTTTCTGCCGATGGTACAGTGCTTGCCACTGCTCAACCGGCCAGCCAGTATGTAACCTTTGATCTTTCCGCTTCTCCGTATCTCATTGCCAAGGGTCAATACAAAGATCTTACTGTTCGTGCCAAAATCGTGAGCGGTACTTCCAAAACCATTCAATTCGTCGCTTATAATGACTACGATGTAATGGTTAAGGGTTCTGACTCCGGTTCTTATGTGTTGCCCACGGTTTCCGGTGGTGCTGGTTATGAATCTACTTTTCCAGTAGGTGATTTAGGTGCTGCAAGTGTTACTACTTTCAACAAAGTAACTATCGCCGCTGGTACTCTTAGTTTCAACAAAGATACCACTTCCCCAACTTCCGCAGTTGCTCCAGGTGCCTCCAATGTTGTCTTGGCTAAATATTATGTCAAGCCGACTGGCGAAAACATGGAGTTACGCAAAGTTAGTTTTGGTATTATCCAAACTGACTCCGCCCTTACCGGTAATGTCTATGTAAAAGTAGATGGTGCTACCGTGTGGAGTGGAGCCGTCAATACCACTGAATTTCCTTTAGCTGGTACTGTTGGAACCAAGACCCTCAACACTTATCCGATTTTGACTGCCGGCAAGAATGCGTACATTACCGTTGAAGGTTCCGTGCCTTCCACTGCCACTTCGACCGTGCGCTATACAGTCAATGATTTTGACATCACTGAAGTCAAAAAATTGACCAGCAATACAATTGCCGATCCCGCAGTCAATACTGCTGATGGCAATCAAATCTCGGTGAATGCGGCTTCGTTATCCGCCAAGACTCTGTCCACTCCGGTGGCCCAGAATATCATTAGCGGTGCAACTGGTTTCACTTTCGCCCAGTTCGAACTTAGTGCTAACACTTCTGGTGAAGATGTGCGTATTTCGTCCATTGTTGTTTCAAATGTGGGTACTGGTACTACTACTAATATCCTCAATTTGGCTCTCTGGGATGGAACCACTCAATTAACCACCAGCAACAACACTGGTACCGGCGCTGCTTCCACCACCTTCTCCTTGACTAGCCCGTTGGTTATTACCAAGGGAACTACCAAGACATTGGTGTTAAAAGCTGATTACATTGGCACAACTGCTAATGTCACCCACAAGTTCATGTTGCACACCGTTACCGCTACTGGCAAGGATACTGGCACCTCTGTCACTCCTTCCGTTTCCGGTATGGGTCAAGCCATGACTACTGCCTCTGGTCCGACTGTCACTTTGTCTCTTGTGTCTGGTACCGGCGCCGCGCCGAGTGCCAACCAAGTGGTACAAGTTGCCACCAATGATGGTACTTATTTTGCCTTCAAGATCACTCCGTCCAACGAAGCGATCAAGTTGACAACTCTTAAGTTAACCGCCACTGGTACTGGTCTCAATACCAACGATGTGACTAACTTACGGTTATATCGTAACAGTGAAACTACTCCGTTCCAGAGCTTGGGTGAAATGACCTGCTCGAGCAATTCCTGTACTGCTACCTGGGGCGGTAGTACTACCGACAACTTATTGCCGGAAGCTGTACAGCCTGGTAGTCCGGTCACCGTCTATTTGAAAGCGGATGTTGGTGCGGCTGGTGTAGCCAAACTTGGAGATGATTTCACCTTCAAGATCAATGCTACCACCACCGATTTCGTAGCCAAGGGTGCTACTACCAATGGCTCTGCTCATATTACCGGCACCCCGACAGCTTCTGGCGCCACTCACATTGTACCGTTCACGGTCAAGGTAGAAAGCGTTTCGCCGACTACCCCGGCCACAATCGGTCTTAGTACTGGTGCTACTGTTGGTGTGTTCAAGGTAACCAACCTTGGTAACGCCCAGGTTGCTCTTACCAAGCTCAGTTTTGCCAACGGCGGAGCCTCGACATCTTCATTGAATTTTGCTTTGAAGTATTCTACTGACGGCGGCGCGCAAACCGATACTACCGGTGGCACTGCTTCAACCACAGCGACCAATCGCGTTGACTTCGGTACTCTTGATACTGCTGTTACTATTAACGGTGGTTCTTGGAGATACTTCACAGTCAAGACATCTGGAACTGCTGTCAATTATGATACTTTCCAGTTGTCGGTGAGTTTGTTGGGCGACATTGTGTATAAAGTCAAAGATATCGATCTTGGTTATGACGGCGATACTGCCGGCGGTATTACTGATACTTATGCCAACACTGGTCTATATACCAGCGGTCTCCCGGCTCTCGAAAGCGTTACTGCTCGTAGCTAAGCTCCTCGATTAGCTTTTATCCCCGCGTTATTCACTTGAATAATTCGAGATAAACAAATCGAAACCATACCCGCCCTTCGCTTGAGGGGCGGGTTTTGGTACTTATCCACAGGCGATTTGGCTTAAATTAGCTATTTCTCGCCAAATTGTAGTAATATCAGTTGTCATTTAGTATTACTTTATGTATAATAGTATTGTCATTTAGTAATAATATAATATGTCAAATGTATTTTTTAGTCGTAAGATTTACGGCCAAATCAAAGAGCATGTATTAGCGAAACAAATAACAGTTTTGACCGGTATGCGTCGCGTCGGCAAGACTACCATGGTAAAACAATTGCTTTCCGAGATAGTTTCCAAGAATAAAATTTATTTGGATTTGCAACAAATAAACAATCGTGAATTGTTTTCCGAAAAGAATTTTGATAATATTATCACTCGCTTGAGCCAGCTTGGTTTAAGTCTGGATGAAAAAATGTTTATCGCGATTGACGAAATTCAGCTTTTTCCCGAAATCAGCGGTGTTTTGAAGTATCTCTATGACAGTTACGATATTAAATTTATTGTTACCGGTTCCAGCTCGTATTATTTAAAGGATTTGTTCAGTGAATCATTGGCCGGTCGCAAGCGCGTATTCGAATTGTTCCCTTTGGATTTCGGGGAATATTTGACTTTCAAAAATATTGTTTGGGCGAACGCGGACTTTTTGGGCAAACAATTTGATGTCTATGAGTTTGAGCGGTTGCGTATTTTTTATGAAGATTATGTGGAGTATGGCGGTTTTCCAGAGGTGGTATTGGCCACGAAGTCTGAAGATAAGAAATCTATTCTCAATGACATTATTAGCTCGTATGTTAATATTGATATTAAAACATTGTCTGACTTTCGTGAAAGTAGCAATGTTTATAATCTTATTAAAATGCTGGCGGCGCGTGTGGGTACTCGGTTGGATTATGCCAAGCTATCTCGGCACAGCGGGATCGCTCGTACCACCGTTAGTAATTATGTGTCCTTATTTGAAAAAACTTATTTGATTTCTTTGGTGCCGGTGCACACCAATGATACCGATCGAGAAATCGTCAAGGCCAAAAAAGTCTATTTTGCCGACAATGGTTTGGTGAATATTTTAGCCGATGTGGATAGTGGTTCAAAGTTTGAAAATGCTGTGTATAATCAGTTGCGACACAAAGGCGAGGTGCGGTATTTTGCGTTAAAAAATGGCCGAGAAATCGATTTTATTTTTGATGAAAAAATCGCCATGGAAGCGAAGGAGACGCCGACCGAATCAGACGCAATCGCTTTGGAAGGCTTGACCCAGTTAACCAAGGTAAAAAAATGTCGGCTGATTGGCCGTCATCATTCGCCCCGATATTCAGATTATATTTGGGCCGGGGATATTAAATAATCAATTTCTATGGCTTACGCCAAAAAATATTTCAGGATCACTAAAGATTTGCTTGTATGGATAAACAATTATACAGCGCCGCGCAAGTAAAGCGTTGCGCTCAAAATTTTGTGCGTTATTTACACACGGAATGTCGTTTACCGGTACGGCAAGCGTTTTTATTTGGTTCTTATGCTCAAGGGCGACCGCGTTTGTGGAGTGATGTGGATATATGTGTGGTCTCTCCTAAATTTAAAAACAGCGCGAGTGCTTTGGAGTATCTTAATGTGCGTCGGCGTCGTTCCGATATTTTACATGGCATCGAGCCGCATGGGTTCACTGTCCGTGATTTCGCGGACAATAGCAACCCGCTGGTGGCCGAGATCAAGAAAAACGGCATCCGCATTGTTTAGTTGTTTTGCGCCATAAAATCACCCCCCCCGCATTACTTACTTGGATAATCTCGAATAAATAAATCGAAACCATACCCGCCCTTCGCTTGAGGGGCGGGTTTTGGTTATGTGGTTTCGCAATTTGCGTAATTTAACAAAATCAGGTATAATAATTACATATGAGTCCCAATATACAAGAAATTAAAAAAATTGCCTCGCCTTTTTTTAGAAGCCATGGCGTTAAGCGGGCGGCGGTGTTTGGTTCGGTGGCTCGCGGTGAAGCTACGAGAAATAGCGATATCGATATAGTCGTCGAATTCAGGGGTAAAAAAAGCCTGCTTGATTTAGTGGCGCTGGAGTTGGATTTGGGAGAGCAGTATAGCCGGAAAGTGGATGTTGTAACCTATAATTCACTTCACCCTTTATTGCGCGATCGTATTCTCAAAGACCAACATATTATCTATGGGCAAGGATCCTAAAATTTTTCTGGCGCATATCTTAGAAAGCATCGATCTGATTGAAGGGTACACCAAAGGAAAAAAGGAAACGGATTTTGTCCGTTCGGTTGATTTGCAGGATAAAGTAATTCGTCGTTTGGAAATTGTGGGCGAAGCTGTTCGTCATCTTCCGGAAACTTTGCGCCAGAATTATCCGGAGACGCCTTGGCGGCAGATTGCCGGTACGCGCGATAAATTTATTCACGAATACTTTGGCGTGGATATGGCTTTGACATGGGAGATCGTAAAGCGTGACTTGCCTAAATTAAAAAAGCAGATTTTAAAAATTGAAGAAGATTTGAGTAAAAATTAGGCAAAAAAGTTTGATAAAACCAATCGAAACCATACCCGCCCTCGCCAGGGGGCGGGTTTTGGTACTTATCCACAGGTGTTTTGGCTAACTGGTGCGGTTTTTCATCATGCGTAAGTCATTTTGATTGCCAAACTCACGGAATTTATACTAAATTTCGGGACTTAAGTCACGATATTCAGTGAAATTTCGGGAGTTGTTTTCTGTGGTTGATACGATAACGCAAGTGTAGTATAATCAAAATACGATTTAGATAAATAGTAATCATTTTTTTATGCTCAAAATCGGCATTATCGGCGGATCCGGTCTCGACGATCCGAAAATTTTAGAAAATTCGCGCGATTGGGAAGTGAAAACACCCTATGGCGCGACCTCGTCACTTTTGAAATTAGGCGAGATCGCTGGGGTCGAAGTGGCTTTGATCGCTCGCCATGGACGCGAGCACACCGTCCCGCCCACGCAGGTCAATTACCGCGCCAACATTTGGGCGCTCAAAGATTGGGGAGCGACGCATATCCTCGCGACTACCGCCGTGGGGTCACTGCGCGCAGAGATCGGGCGCGGACACTTGGTGGTGCTGGATCAGTTTATAGATTTTACTCGTCATCGTTTTTCTTCGTTTTACGAGTCGTTTGAGGCGGGAAAAAACGGCCACACGCCGATGGCTGATCCGTTTGATGAGAAATTGCGTGATTTGTTTATCGCCGGGTGCCGTGATTTGAGTTTGACCCATCATCCGCGCGGGACAGTGGTGACGATCGAGGGGCCGCGGTTTTCCACGCGCGCCGAGAGTCACATGTTTCGCGCCTGGGGAGCCGATGTGATCAATATGAGCATCGCGCCCGAGGCCGCGCTCGCGCGCGAGCTCGGTTTGCCCTATGGCGCGGTCGCGATGTCCACGGATTATGATTGTTGGAAAGCCGACGAGGAGCCGGTAACCCACGAGGCTGTGCTCAAAGTCTTCGCGCAAAACGCGCACAATGTCACCAATTTATTGGTCGAGGTGATCAAGAAGATAAAAGCTGTTTATCAACTGTCATCCTGAGCGAAGCGAAGGATCTCCATCGGTCATTACATATATTTTTTATGCCTGAAATTTTAAAACAAAAAATTCGCACGGTGCCGGATTGGCCCAAAAAGGGGATTATGTTTCGCGACATCACGACCTTGCTTGGCGACGCAGTTGGATTTAAGCGAATGTTGGATTTGCTTCACGCGCATTACCGAGATTTTAAAATTGACAAAATTTGCGGGATCGAAGCGCGCGGGTTTATTGTGGGCGCGCCTTTGGCCGATCGGCTCGGCGTCGGTTTTGTGCCGATTCGCAAAAAAGGCAAATTACCGGCCGAGACGATCAGTGAAGAATACGCGCTCGAATACGGCACGGATAAGATCGAAATGCATTTGGATGCGCTCTTGCCCGGTGAAAAAGTTTTGCTCGTTGATGATCTCATTGCCACCGGCGGTACGGCCCTCGCCGGCTGTAATCTGATCAAAAAAGCGGGTGGGGAAGTGGTGGAGTGTTGTTTTGTGGTGGATTTGCCTGATCTCGGAGGAAAGAAAAAACTCGAGTCCTCCGGCTTTAAATCTTTTGCGCTCATGGAATTTGCGGGTGATTAGTAATTGTCATTCCCGCGAAAGCCTGCCTGTCCGGTAGGTAGGCGGGAATCTACGCTGTCATTCTGACCTGCCTGCCGGCAGGCAGGGCGAAACGAAGAATCTATTCGCTCGGCAAAAAAAGTTATCCACAGGCCAAAATTCCAAAAGTGTGCTATACTATTTGCGGGGAGGGAAAACAATCCGCCAGCGTGCGGATTGTTTTTATAAAAGGGTATCACTGTCATCCCGACCCATCGCATTGTCATCCTGACTCTCAACGCTGTCATCCTGAGCGAAGCGAAGGATCTCCAAGTCAAATATTCATATTCACTTTTAATTAAAATAATATGATCGGCCAAACGCGTTCGTCGGTAATTATCCTCGCGATAATTATTTTTGTTTTAGGATTGGTTTTGATCGTTGGCGGGTATGGTTGGTTTTTAAAAAAACAAGCACGCGTTTTGGTGGGCACGGCCCGGCCGACATTTCCCTATAGTGATTACAGTCAAGCCGATTTGAATCGGCTTTATCCGCAAGAAATTGATTATTCCGGCGTGCCCGACAAGCAAACACCCGAGCAGACCCATGCGTTATTTTTGTCCGCTTTGAAAAAAGGAGATTTTGACGCGGCGGTGAATTGTTGTTTTCGAGCGGGGGATAGAGAGAAGACAAAAGAGTTTTTGAATGGCGTCAAACAAAAAGGGATGTTGAATTTGATGATTAGTGATATTACAAATATTGATCCCGACTTTCGATCAGAGAATAAAGCGACTTATGTTTACGATGGTACATGGAATGGGAAAAAGATCGCGAATTTTATGCAATTTATGAAATCTCTGGATGGTATTTGGTATATTGAAAAATTGTAATTTGATTCAATTCTTTGTATGCGCAGGAGGATATTTTTGTTAGTGGTATGCTCGCTCGGCTTTTTGTTTCCCGGGCGGGCTTTTTGTTATGACACCAATGTCGCTCATCCCAATATTGTGGGGTTGGCGGCCGAAGCGTATAACACCGCTTTTCCAGACAAACAATTGAGTACCGACGATATTGCTCAAATCAAACAAGGGGCGATCGACGAAGATGTGCCAACCCGCTGGCTCAATCATTTTTATGACCCGATCCATAATCACGGTGTTTGGTTTTTGGGAAATTTTTCAACTGCGGTGGACTGGGCGCAAGACCCCAATAGCCAAACGAATTTTTCTTTGGGCGACGAAAGTTGGCAAAGAGCGCTTAAATATATGGCCGATGGTGATCGCGCCTCGGCGATGCGCGCTTTGGGTCACGCTGTGCATTTATTATCTGATATGAGCGTGCCGGCGCATACGCGTAATGATATTCACCCGGCTGGCGATTCATTGGAGCAATATGTGAAAAATAATTGGAGCAAGATTTCGTTTAATCCGAAATATTCATTTCAAACAGTGAAAAGTTTGAATGACGCGTTTTATAATTTGGCTAAATTTTCCAATGGAAATTTTTATAGTGATGATACAATTGAGAGTGATAGATACAAGATAGTTAGCATTCGTGGATATGATGCCAAGGTAATTGATAAGCATGAATATTTGTTAGCAAAAGATAGGGACGGCAATATATTATTTGCTACTGATGGTTCCGATTGGAAGGTGAGTAATAAAACTGTGAATTTAAGTAATATCCTCTCCTCCTACTCCTCCCGCCTCATCCCGGCCGCAGTATCCAATAGCGCCGGTCTAATTGATTTATTTTTTCGTGAAGTAGCCAAAAATGAAAAACAAAAAGTGCCGATTTTCAAAATCACTGTCACCGGTATTTGGGATAGTATCAAAGGATCGATTGTCACCGGAGCCGAATATTTAAGCAATCTTTTGGGTGTGGGCGATGGGCCGAGTTTGACCACTCCACTATTGCGTCAATTAGACATAAAAATGACCGAATTGGGTGAGGCCGCCCAAAACGACGGGGTTTTCAGCGACCCCAATGATGCGGCGGATACGGTGATAGAGCCTGTTGCCGGTGAAAATTTGGGCTCACAGATACCACCTACGCCTCCGCCACCGGCGAGCGGGTCGAGAAATCAGCCCCCAATAACCAACCCAACGACAAACCCGACGATTGGTGGTGGATCAAATGACGGCACTGGCACCGGCGGTGGCTCGTCATCGGGCGGTGGCTCGTCTTCCGGCGATCCGACTATCACTCCGACCTCTACCATAGAAACACCGACCCCGACCACCACACCCACTTCGACACCCTCTGATCCGGATCCGACTCCTACCACCACGCCTTCATCCACACCGATCATCGCGCCATCCGCACCCACATTGTCCGCGATATTTTCCGATACGATTTACACCACTTCGTCCGACGCGATTATTTCCGGCTCTTGTTCCACTACCACTGTCCAAATTTTTTATTATTTTTCCTCATCCACAATTGCGTCACCGCCGTCCATCGAAACCGGCACGATTTTTCCATCTATCGATAGTTGGTCAGTCTCGACCACTCTGATCGCCGGTCACAATTATTTTTATTTTGTCGCCATTGACTCGGCCGGCATCACTTCGACGCTTTCGGCGCCGGCGCATTTTATATTTGACACCGTCGCTCCGCCGATTCCGATCATCACTGTGACCAATAATTCCGATATTTCCTCCGCCAGTTTGCGTGTGGCGCTAAGCAGTATCGATGCGCTTTCACCGCCCACTTTTTTTGATTTATCCGTCGCCCCCTCGTCGACTACCGGTACCGTATGGCAGGAAATTTTTTCCAATTCCACCACCGTCGAATACGATTTTTCCGGCGCGCGTGGTCAAAGCTATTTTTTTCGCGCCCGCGCTCGCGACTATCTCGGCAATACTTCGGACTGGAGCGATGCGGTCGCGTCGAGCACGCTGTCATATATCGATTGGAGCAAACAAATCGTCATCAACGAGATCGCCTGGGCCGGCACCAGTAATCTGACCGCGAGTGATGAGTGGATCGAATTATACAATAATTCCGATAGCGACATATTTTTTGCCAGTACCAGTAGCGGCCAAAGTTATGTGCTCAAAGTAAATAATACCGCGCTTTCGTGGAGAACAATCGCCAACGCGACCATTCCGGCGCGCGGATATTATTTGCTCGAGCGCACCGGTGATACCACCGTCGCCAATGTTAGCGCCGATGTCGTGTTTACTTTGGGTAGCGGTATTTCCAATACCGCCGCCAAAGTCGAGTTGTTTAGTCCGACCGGAGAAAAAATTGATGAGGTGGATTGTTCGGCCGGTTGGTTTGCCGGCGGCGGGACCAATTACCGGTCGATGGAACGCCTCAATGTTTTGGCGCGCGGGAGCGAGGCGAGTAATTGGCGGACCAATATCGGTCCGCGCTCGGGTCCGCAAACTTCGCGCGGCGGCACTCTGTATGGCTCGCCCAAGACATCGAATTTCGGCAACGCGATCATCATGGAAGGCGCGCAAGAAAGCGCGACAGCGACATTGCATAGTTACGACAATCCGTTATTTTTATGGTATTACACGGTGCCGGTCGGCAAGACGCTCAATATTGAAGCCGGGACAGTGATCAAAAGTTATGCCAACGATGTGAAATTTACGATCAATGGAAATTTAAATATTAATGGCACGCCCGAAGCGCCGGTGATCTTGACTTCCGGCCGCGATCAGTCTTTTGCCGATGCGAAATTAAATACTACCGTCGGCACATTGCCGGCCGGCGATCCCGCCCCGGGTGATTGGCAGGGGATACAATTGTTCGCGGGCGCGCAGGCGACGGTGGAAAATTTGGATTTGCGCTATGCGGGTCATGCTTTTCGACCGCCGGGCGCGGGCATGTGGACACCCAATGTGAGTCAGGCTCTTCGTGCAGACAACGCGCACTTGACCGTGGCTAATTCAAAATTTAATAATAATTTAGGGACTGCGATTTATACCAAAAATACCACCACCACTGTGCGTGATTCGGTTTTTGCGAGTGGGGATAGAGGCATCGAGACTTTCGGCAACCCCTTGAATATTTCCAATTGCAGTTTTTCCGGATTTACCAATGCGCAGGGTGCTGCCTATATTGCCGATAAATTGCCGACCGTGTCGGGTCTGTCGTTTTCCGACAATACCGTCGATCGATTGTATATGGATTTTGTCGTTATTTCCGAACCGACAGTTTTATTTGCCAAAGAATTGGCGCAATCAGTGATCGTATCCAATATTTCGGTGCCGGTATCCACGACCCTCACGATCGAGCCGGGCGCGAACATCAAAATGATCAGTTCGGGCAATTTCGATGTTTCGGGATCGCTCCAGGCCGTCGGCACGGCCGAGAGTCCGATCATCATCGAGCCGTTCGCTGATGGCAACCGGTGGGGGCAAATTTTATTTCATAATTCCACCTCTTCGCTCGCGTATGTTGATTTGAAAAAAGGAAATTACAAATCGCCATCGTGGCCCGCTGACAATGGCGTGATTTGGGCGGAAAATTCTGATTTGGAAATGCGTCGTGTGCGAATCTTGGATACTGACCGGCCGTATTATTCAGTGCAAGGAGTAAATTCGCGCCTCTCACTGACGGATTGCGAAATAAGTGATGCGACCAAATATGTCAATAGCTCAAACTATGCCTATGGCGTGCGGGCGCGGGGTGGCAGTTTGGCTTTGGATAATACCAATTTTTCCAATATTTATGGCGGGGTATATGGTACCGACAGTGTGGTTTTGACATTGTCCAATATGTCGCCGTTTAATTTCAACAATATTGATGTGATTTGGTCGCCGGTGGATTTGGGAGCGATTTAGATTTGATTAACATGGGTAAATATTCGCCGTATCTTCGTTTGACACTATCGTCGTTTTTCGCTACAATATTGACGCTGGCATGGCCAGTCAAGTTTTGTTTTATTTGTCATTCTGAGCCTTGCCCACTGGCAGGCAGGCGAAGCGAAGAATCTCCATTCGTTTGTGTAGATCCTTCATTAACATTCAGGATGACAGTGTTTAAACTTTGTAATTTCTATGAAAAAACAAATCGAAATGTTTATTAAAGGCCTTATTTACGCCTCGTTTTTTGTCCCACTCATCGTTATTCCCTCGTCGTTTATATTTCCGTTTATCGTTCCAAAAATTCTCGCCTTTCGTACGATTACCGAGCTGATGATGTGCGCTTACGCCTTGCTTTTGGTGATTAATTGGCGTGAGTATCGGCCGAAATTTACCGCGCTCAATTTGGCTTTGGGCGCGTTTTTGTTGAGTTTTGCTTTGTCGACATTTATTGGGGTTGATCCGTATCATAGTTTTTGGGATAACCACGAGCGTATGTTGGGCCTGTTCACCATCGCGCATTTTGTCGCCTATTATTTTATTTGCACCGCGGTTTTCAAGACCTGGAGCGATTGGAAGTGGGTGTTGCGGATGTTTTTGATTGGGGGGTCGATCGTGATGTTTATTGGGGTGTTGCAAGCATGGGTCAATCCGAGTTTGCTTTTAAACAATGGTGCCGCCACGCGTGTGGCCAGTAGCTTGGGCAACGCTATATATGTTGGTGGGTATGGTTTATTTTTGTCTTTCGTAGCAGTTTTACTATTTTTGCGTGAAAATAATCCGGTTTGGCGTTGGGTTTATGCAATTCTTGGTATTTTTGGTGTTTTGGGGTTATTTTACAGCGGTACGCGCGGGTCAATGCTTGGTTTTGTAGCTGGCGCGGGTGTCGCCATGATCGGATATATTATTGCGTTGAAAGAATACAAAAAAACCCGCCTTGCTTTGATTGGTTTGGCGATTGCCGGAGTGATTTTAATTTCTTTATTTTACATTTTTCGACAAACTGCTTTTGTGAGAAATTTGCCGGCAGTGGGTCGCACTGTCAACACATCGTTGTCCGATATTGAACGCAGCCCGCGTTGGATTGCGTGGCAAATCGCCATCGAAAGTTGGAAAGATCGTCCGATTTTTGGCTGGGGTCCAAATAATTTCTTTTATGCCTTTAACGCGCATTATAATCCCAAGTCGTTGAATTTTGGTTATGGTGAAACCTGGTTTGATAATGCGCACAATATTATCGTCAATACCTTGGCAGTGCAGGGTGCGTTTGGTTTGATTATATATTTAGCAGTGTTCGTAGTTGGTATCATTAGTTTGGTAATAGCTTGGAAGAATAATCAACTAAATTATCATATCGCGATTATTGGTAGCGCGTTTTTGGTAGCGCACCTCGTCGGCAATGTGACGGTATTTGAAAATCCCACTTCGTATTTGTATTTTATGTTTTGGTTGGCGCTCATAAATAGCGTTTCTGCCACACCTGTCATCCTGAGCGCAGCGAAGGATCTTCACTGTCATCCTGAGCCTTGCCTATCGGCAGGCAGGCGTAGCGAAGGATCTAATCGTGTCATTCCCGCGAAAGCGGGAATCCACGGTGGCGACAAGCCCATCAGCTCCGGCCTTGTCATTGGCGCCGGCGTATTCGCCTTGCTTTTAATTTTTATTTTCAATATCCAACCGGCGCGCGCCAATATGCAGACGCTCGACGCGATTCGTTATCTTTCGCAAGATCCCGTTCTCGGTGTTTCTTATACCAAAACCGCGTTGGCGTTTAATTCACCACACATCGATGATATTCGCGCTGACATTGGCCGTACTGCCACCCAGATGCTATCGGGCTCGGCCGATAAGCTCGGCAAAGAGCGTAGTCAAGAAATTTTTGAAATCGTTTATCCCGAGTTACAAAAAAATTTGATTTTACATCCTTTGGACATTCGCAATCAAATCACTTTATCGCAAATGGCGCAGATTGGCTATCAGATCACCAATAATGGTAAATATATCATGGAGGCGCAAACGATGCTTGAAGATGCCTTGGTTAAGTCTCCTCGTCGCCAGCAGATTATTTACAGCTTGTCCGCGCTTAAGATGCAGTTAAATCAGGCTCCCGAAGCGGTGAAATTGCTCGAGCAGACTATCGCGGACAATCCCAATATTGGCGAGAGTTATTGGCGCTTGGCTTATGCGTATAAATTTTTGAATCAAGCAGATAAAATAGACGAAGTTTTGGCTTTGGCCGAAAAAAATAGCGTTATATTTACCGATGCGGAAAAAAATATTATCGCGCAAATAAAAACCATGCCGGCTAAATAATTTGTCATTCTGACTTGCCTGCCGCCTGCCTGTCCGGTAGGCAGGGTAGGCAGGGTGTAGCCGAATAATCTATTCCTGTGTCATTCTGAGTATAGCCGAAGAATCTATTTCACATAAATCAAATATTTATGAAAAAAGCCATAATTACCGGTATCACCGGTCAGGACGGATCATATCTTGCCGAACTGCTAATAGAAAAAGGTTATCAGGTGCACGGAATTGTTCGTCGTAGCAGTAGTTTTAATACCGGTCGGATTGATCATATTTATCAGGATCCGCACGATGATAATCGCAGGTTATTTATGTCTTATGGAGATTTGACTGACGGTAGTAATCTTAGCCGTCTGATTGGGAAAATCAAGCCGGATGAAATATATAATCTCGGCGCCCAAAGTCATGTGCGCACCAGTTTTGACATGCCGGTATACACGGGCAATGTCGATGGCTTGGGCACTTTACGCCTTCTTGATGCGATCAAAGATTCGGGCGTCAAAGTCAAATTTTATCAAGCCGGATCTTCGGAAATGTTTGGTAAAATTCAAGAGAATCCCCAAAAAGAAACCACGCCGTTTTATCCGCGTTCGCCCTATGGCTGTGCCAAGGTTTACTCGCATTTTTTGTGCGTGAATTATCGCGAAGCGTACAACATGTTTATTTGTAATGGTATCTTGTTTAATCACGAATCACCGCGTCGTGGTGGCACTTTTGTGACTAAAAAAGTCACTAATGCTTTTGCTAAGATTAAATTAGGTAAACAAGAAAAAGTATATTTGGGAAATTTGGATGCGAAGCGCGATTGGGGATACGCCAAAGAATATGTGGAGGTGATGTGGAAGATGCTACAGCAAGACCAACCCGATGATTATGTTGTGGCTACCGGTGAGACCCATAGCGTGCGTGAATTTGTCGAGGAAACGGCTGGTTTGGTAGGATACCAAATTAAGTGGGAAGGCGAAGGTATTAAAGAAAAAGGCGTTGATGTCAAATCCGGTCAGACTTTAGTGGAGATTGATCCGTATTATTATCGTCCAACCGAGGTGGATTTCCTATTGGGCGATGCTTCCAAAGCAAAAGAAAAATTGGGTTGGGAGCCAAAAACCAAATTTAAAGAGCTGGTAAAAATTATGATGACCGCTGAATTTGAAGAGCGGGGATTAGAACCGAGTGATTACCTGTCTTTTTAGCACACTGTCATTCCGAACGAATGTGAGGAATCTTTACCCAGTTGTCATCCTGAGCGTTAGCGAAGGATCTTAATCACCTACAATTCACCTGTCATTCTGAGCGAAGCCCGACCTTAGTTGGGCGGAGTCGAAGAATCTTTCGTATATGGAAAAAACCTCCAAAATATACATCGCCGGCCACCGTGGTCTCGTCGGTTCGGCTATTGTCCGTCGTCTGCAAAAAGACGGCTATGCCAATTTGGTTTTACGCACGCACGCGGAATTAGACTTATTGAGTCAGCAAGCAGTCGCGGATTTTTTTGCCATAGAAAAACCGGAATATGTATTTTTGGCCGCCGCCAAAGTGGGTGGAATTCTCGCTAACAATACTGAGCCAGCGCAGTTTATTTATGAAAATTTACAGATACAAAACAATATTATTCATTGCTCGTATTTAAACAAGGTAAGAAAGCTTTTGTTTTTGGGATCTTCGTGTATCTATCCGCGTCTCTGTCCGCAACCAATGAAAGAGGATCATCTATTGACCGGACTTTTAGAACCCACCAATGAGCCCTATGCTTTAGCCAAAATCTCTGGTATTAAAATGTGTCAAAGCTACAATCGTCAATATGGCACCAATTTTATCGCTGTCATGCCGACAAATTTATATGGTCCGGGAGATAATTTTGATTTAAATTCTTCGCATGTCATGCCGGCTCTGATTCGCAAATTTCATGATGCTAAAATAAACAATGCGCCTACGGTGACGGCGTGGGGGACCGGTAGCCCCAAGCGTGAATTTTTGCATGTTGATGATATGGCTGATGGTTGTGTATTTGTGATGAATAATTTCAATCCCACCAAAGAACAAAATGACAAAGGTGAGATATTTTTCAATTTAGGCACCGGAGTCGATGTCACTATCAAGGAATTAACCGAGCTAGTTAAAAAGACGGTGGGTTTTAATGGTCGTATAGCATGGGATATCACCAAGCCGGATGGCGCGCCACGCAAGCTTCAAGACATGAATAGAATGCATGCTTTGGGATGGAATCATAAAATTGATTTAGCAGAGGGTGTAAGATTTACTTACGAATGGTATTTGGCAAATGTTAATTAATATGGACAAGATTCAGCTCAAAGAATATTTTAATAGATTGTCGCGGGTGCGACAGAAGCGGGGCGTCCGGAATCGGTATTACCACAACGATATCTATAAATTATTGAATTTTTTGATCCCCAAAGACGCATCAGTATTAGATGTGGGCTGCGGCGACGGTGAAATATTATCTCGTTTAGGTCGTCCAAAGAGTGTTGGTATCGATTTCAGTCCGGTTGTGATAGCTTCGGCCGAACAACAGCATCCGGCAATTGAATTCTTAGAAATGGATGCTGAATATTTGTGTTTAAACAAAAAGTTTGATTATGTTGTAATATCTGATACCATCGGTTTTCTAAGTGATATTCAGTCGGCGTTGTCTGGTTTGCATCGAATTTGTCATCCCAAGAGCAAGATCATCATTACTTATTATAATTATTTATGGGAGCCTATATTAAAATTGGCGGAAAAACTACACCTTAAAACATCCGAACCGATACAGAATTGGGTTTCGTGTTCCGATGTTGATAATTTATTATATTTGGCAGGTTTTGAAATAGTAAAAAGAGGAGAGCGATTGCTTTTTCCCAAATATTTTCCGCTACTTTCATCTTTTCTGAATTTTTATTTGGCCAAAATGCCGCTCTTGCGCCATTTATGTTTAATTAATTATGTGGTAGCGCGCCCTCGTCCGGCCGGAAAAGTGTTGCCCGACCGTGATCCATCCGTCACAGTTTTGATTCCCGCACGCAATGAAAAGGGGAATATTGAAACCGCCGTGCAACGAGTTCCCAAACTCGGTTCGCATACCGAAATAATTTTTGTGGAAGGCAATTCCACTGATAGCACTTGGGAAGAAATTGGTAGAGTCAAAGCAAAATATTCAAATTTGGATATAAAGATGATGAAGCAAGATGGTAGGGGCAAGGGTGACGCTGTGCGCAAAGGATTTGATGTCGCCAGTGGTGATATTTTAATGATTCTGGATGCAGATTTAACTGTGCGCCCCGAAGAATTACCTAAATTTTACCAGGCGATCGCATCTGGGGCAGGGGAGTTTATCAATGGCTCGCGTTTAGTATATCAGCTCGAAGATCAATCAATGCGTTTGTTAAATATTTTTGGCAATAAGTTTTTTAGTCTAATGTTTAGCTGGTTATTAGATCAGAGATTAAAAGATACGCTTTGTGGCACCAAGGTTATTTGGAAAGATGATTATGAAAGAGTAAAATCTGGCAGATCTTTTTTTGGAGATTTTGATCCGTTCGGTGACTACGATCTTCTTTTTGGCGCAGCTAAGCTTAATTTGAAAATTGTCGATTTACCCATTCGCTATCAGGCCAGAACCTATGGCACTACCAATATTTCTCGTTTTCGTCACGGCTGGCTATTATTGCAAATGTGTTTTTTTGCCATGAAGAAAATCAAGTTTATATAACAAGGCTGTGGATAACTTTTTGACACCTTTTGACACCCAATGACACCAGGGGTATAATACAGGATGTCATTATGATTTTGGCTAACTATGGCAGAAATCAAGCCAAACGAGGTGTATACAACCCAAGAAGCACAAGAATTGCTTAAAATTAGCAATAGCACCATGAAACGCCTTATAAAGCGTGGTCTTATTCGTGCTAATAAAATCGGCAAGCAATATCGCATTTTGGGGCATGATATTTTGAAAATGTTATCACCAGAAGTGGACAAGAAAGCCACTAATTTATACCAAAAGGTTAAAATGAAGACCATCGAAAAAACAAAAAATTGGGATTAATTATTTTGTCAATTATAATTTTAATACGACATTTTGTGGGTTATATGGCTAATTTAGGTCACCAAGTAATTAAAAATTCAATTTATAGTTTTATTGGTTTTATCTGGCCTATTTTATTAGCATTTATTGCCACTCCTCTTCTAATCAGAGGGCTTGGTTCGGCTAAGTTCGGCTATTATATTCTACTTAACGCCAGCGTTGCTTTCTTTGCGTTGTTGGATTTTGGCTTAAGTTATACTTTCATTAAAAAATTATCAGAAGAACCAGAGAACGCCGGCAATGAATCGGTCAAAAAACTTTTTAGTTCCACTTTTTGGGCCTATTTGGTTATTGGTCTATTGGTATTTTTATTATTATGTTTTTTGCCCAACCTATTTAACTCATGGTTTAGAATTCCGGATGGTTATGCTTATTCCCATCAGTTAATATTCTTTTGTCTTGGCTTGACTTTTCTCTTCAAGATGTTGTCGGTTACAATTGGGCAAATTCCTTATGCATTGCAACGATCGGATATTACTACTAAAGTGGCTTTGCTCAATGTTACTTTGGTGCAAGTTGCCAGCGTCATCCTGGTACTTACCGGGCACGGCATCGCCTCATTGGTGATTGTACAGTTATTTTCTTCCGTCATTGTTTTTTTGCTTTATTTTTTTATCAGTCGATCAATCCTGCCCAATCTCAAATTGGAGTTTTATTTTTCCCCTTATTTTTTTAAAGGAATAGCTAAAGATGGTTTTTGGAATTTTATTGCCAGCGGAGCCGGCAATTTATTAACACAATTAGATAAATTCGTAGTCGGTATATTTTGTGGTTCAACCGGAGTCACTTATTACACTTCGTCTCAGATGATTCCAGAGAAGATCCATTGTACGGCTTTCAGTTTGTCTATCTGTTTTTTTCCGGTGTTTTCTCGCGCCAGTATTAGCGGGCCAGACGACGGGGTAAGAAAAATATTCAGACGCGGTTTTAGTATGGTTGCTTTTGTTTCTGGCGGCCTATCTTTGGCTGTGCTTATATATAATTATCAGTTATTAAAATATTGGTTAGGTACGGAAATAGCTGACAACGCCTCGTTGGCTGTTATTTTTTTGGTTGGCACTTATTTTCTAACATCCTTGGGTAGTTTTGGTAGTTTTTTTGTCAGTGGTTGGAGAAAGCTCAAATTCTCCGCCTTTACCGCTGTATTGATGGCCGTATTAGATATAATTTTTATGTTTATTTTAATCCCCAGATTTCAGGTGGCCGGAGCAGCTGCCGCTTATCTGCTGAGTGTGTTGCCGATTCCATTCTTTATTTTATACATTGAAAAAAATTATTTAAAATCCGAAACTATTGGCGCGATTAAATTTTATTTGAAGCATATTTTAAAAATGGCTATAGTGATTATTCCGGTTTATCTATTTTCGGTGGCTTTCTTTATTCCAATAGCTTCCAGTTTGCTTTCCACGATCTTATTGGGCGGAATATCTTTTTTATTGTATGTCGGTATTTATTGGTTATTAGGATTTTTTAACCCGGATGATATTAGCTTGCTAAAGGAGTTTATGCAGAGATCTTTGTTAAAATTTAATTTGAAACATGAATAATAACAAAAATAATTTAACTCCAGAATATTCTATCGGGGTAGTTACTTACATATCGAGATTCGAAGAGTTTTTTATACCTTTAATCAAACAGTTGGTTAGTGTGTTTCCCGATAAAGAAATCATTTGTATTATCAACGGGCACCACGATACCTTTTTTCAAATTAATTATTTAAAGCGCGTAACTGCTTTTTTAAGCCAGTATCCCAATGTGCGTTATATCACGCACGAAAAACATCAGCCACTCGCCAAATGTTTTAATTGGTTGTTACTCATGACATTCGCGCCGAGGATGTTGGTTTTAAACGATGATGTTAGTTTGAACTTATTGTTTCGTCAAGATTTTGAAAAACATCTCCAGGAGAACGATTTGTTTTTCGTGATCAATCGTAGTTGGTGCCATTTTTTGGTTTCAAAGAAATTGGTAAAAGAAATTGGTTGGTTTGACGAAAGATTACCAGGTACCGGCTATGAAGATGGTGATTATCATATTCGTATGGTTGAAAAAGGTCAACCGGTTACCAGGGTGGAGTGCCGAGGTCTAATTAATTATGTTGCGCTACAAAACAACCCAGGATGGGCCACCATTTCAAAAAAAGTAAGCACGGGACGCTCTGATAAATCTGCTGTCATAAATCGTGACTTTTTTTATTCAAAATATTCTACTGATGGTATATTAAAACCAGGCATGGAAACCCCTCTTTTTTATGATTATTCATGCTTAGATAATGAAGGCAATTTTGGGGTGTCAAAATTCATATACAAAGACGCCAAACCACCGCTCGGTCGGATTTTGATGCTACCGGTTTACGCAATTTATAGTTACACTCGTAAGATAGTTAGAATTATATATAGAAGCGTCAAAAAAATATTCAAATAATGTTATTATGAAAATTATTGAAGTTAAAAATTTGATTATTCCCGATGTTAAAGTGGTGCGTTTTGAAAGATTTGTTGATAGTCGGGGTTATTTTACCGAAATGTTTCATCGTCATGAAATCGACAGCGACACCCGGTTTGGTTTTTTAAAGAAATCAGATCTAATTCAAATAAATGAAAGTTTTGTTAAAGCAGGCGTGATTAAAGGTCTTCATTTTCAGTGGCAACCACCCTTGGGCAAATTACTCCGAGTTATTTCCGGACATATGATTGATATGGTTTTGGATATTCGTAAGGGCTCTCTCACCGAAGGTAAAATTATTTTATATGACATGCCGGTTTCGCAATCAGATAATTATGGCGAATGGATTTGGTTGCCTCCCGGTATTGCTCACGGTAATATATTCTTGGAAGATAGTATTATAGAATATTTATTTACCGCCCCCTATAATAGCGCTGGCGAGAGTAGTATTTTTCCATTTTCAGAGGATATTGACTGGTCGTTGTGTGATCCAATTTTAAAGGATAAATTTAAAAAATTTGAATCCGGTAATTTTGTCATTAGCGATAAAGATAAAACAGGCCAATCATTTTTGGAGTGGAATCACCACAATCAATCAAAAAATTTTATATATGTATAAACATAGCACTCATTGTAGGATTTGTAATAGTGAAAATTTATCCAAATTTTTAGATTTTGGCAACCAACCTCTGGCTAATTCGTTTTTAAAAAATAAAGAAGAGTTTGTATCGGAAAAATTTTATCCTTTGGCTGTATATTTTTGCCATGACTGTAATTTAGCTCAACTTTTAGATGTGGTAGACAAAGAAGAAATGTTTTCTCATTATATTTATTTTAGTTCGGGCATGCCCAAGCTTTCTAATCATTTTAAGGATTATGCCGAAGATGTTATCAAACGTTTTCTAGGTCCCGGCGAGCTTGTCGTTGAGATCGCCAGTAACGATGGGATATTATTAAAATTTTTTAAAGATTCGGGTTATAAAATTTTAGGTATTGATCCAGCAGTAAATGTTGCCAAGGTTGCTCAGGATATGGGCGTTAACACAGTAGTTGATTTTTTCCGCGAGGATCTGAGCCTGGAGATAGCGAAAAAGCATGGCACGGCCAAAGTGATTTTAGCCAATAATGTCGTGGCTCACATTGATGATCTCCATGATTTGGCCAAAGGTATTAATAATTTGCTTGCTGATGACGGGGTTTTTATTTTGGAAGCGCCCTATTTTGTGGATATGTTTGAAAATACCACTTATGATACAATTTACCACGAACACTTATCATATCTGGCAGTTCGGCCATTGCAAAAGTTTTTTGAATTGTTTGGGATGGAGATATTTGATGTAGAGATACACGAGGTACAGGGGAGGTCGTTACGGGTTTTCGTTGGTCGTAATGGCAAACATGACATCAGTGAGAGTGTTCAAAAATTTGTAAACAAAGAATTGGATTTAGGTTTGGATTCATGGTCGGTTTATACCGCGCTGGCAGAAAAAATTTCCCAGCAAAAACAAGATCTTACCAGGCTTTTGCAAGACCTAAAAAATTCCGACAAAAAAATTGCCGCGTATGGAGCGCCAGCCAAGGGCAATACCATGTTAAATTATTGTGGTATTGGACCAGATGTTTTAGACTATGCTTTGGAAGATTTACCGGCCAAACAGGGTTTGTTGACTCCTGGAATGCATGTTCCAACTTTTGATAGCGCTTATGCGCACGCGCACTTACCCGATTATTTTTTAATGTTAGCCTGGAATTACCAGAAGCCGATTTTAGAAAAAGAGCAACAATATATTAAAGACGGAGGTAAGTTTATCATCCCGGTAGAAGGAATAAAAATTGTTGGTTAATTTATGTCAAAAAGGAATATAAAAAAAATATTAATTTGCGGCAAAGGTCAGCTCGGTCAAGAGTTGTATAATTTTTTGCGATTAAAATATGATGTAGAAATTGTGGATCAGAGCAAATTGGATATCACCGATAAAGAAAAGGTTTCTAAGTTTATCAATAAAAGTTTGCCCCATTGCATCATAAACGCTGCTGCTTATACTCAAGTTGAGCGAGCGGAACAGGAGGTAGAAGAGGCTTTCCGAGTGAATGCTTACGGTCCTTATTATTTAGCCGTCGTCGCCAAAAATGTTGGCGCGATCCTTATTCATATTAGTTCAGATTATGTATTTGATGGAACTAAAAAGTTCTTTGTGGAAACAGATGCACCCAACCCCTTAAATATTTACGGAGCATCCAAGTTGCTTGGGGAAATATTGGTTCAGATTGCCTATCCTAATTATTATATTTTTCGCACTAGCGCCATTTTTGGTCGGTATACCAGCCAAAGTCGGACTAATTTCGTCGATCGGATAATTGGTTTGGCCCGAGGTGGCAGGGCTATCAAAGCTGTCACCGATCAATTTACATCACCAACCTATGCCACCGATTTGGCAGTTAAAATTTCAGAATTTATTAAAAAACAGCCCCCCAGTGGCATTTATCATATTACCAATAGCGGATCTTGTTCGTGGTATGACTTCGCTGTTAAAATATTAAGTACCATGAATTTGACCACAAAAGTTAAACCAACAAAGACCGCAAAAGTTTTAGGTCCGATATCTCGTCCATGTTATAGTATTTTACATAGTCAGTTATTAAAAAACAGCGGATTTGATACCTTGCCTTCTTGGCAAAATGCTCTCAAAAGATATTGCCGGGAAAAATATAATATTTAACATTATTTTAAGTATAACTATCAATCTATGAAGACTATTATTCTGTGTGGGGGAACAGGCACTCGCATGAAAGAGGAGACAGAATTCAAACCTAAACCACTTGTTGAAGTTGGGGGCAAGCCAATTCTTTGGCATATCATGAAGATATATGCTCACTATGGTTTTAATGATTTTATTCTAGCTCTTGGATACAAGAGCAATATGATCAAAGATTACTTTCTTAACTGGCGTGCTTTTGTAAATGATTTTTCCTTAAATACCAAGACCGGCGAAATGATTTTTCACAATAATGATTGTGATGATTTTAAGATTACTTTCGCGGAAACCGGTCTTACTAGTCTTACCGGCGAGCGGGTGCGTCGATTGAAAAATTATATTACCGACGATCATTTTATGGTAACTTATGGTGACGGTGTAAGCGATATAGACATTTCTGAATTAATAAATTTTCATAAAAATCAAAAGACATTGGCCACTATCACTGGTGTGCGTCCCGGCAATCGTTTTGGTTTTTTGAATATTGATCACGAAGCCAAAAAAGCAGTTGATTTTTTTCAGCACAAAGTGACCAATACCGGCAAAGAAGAATCTTCCAAAGATTATATTAATGGTGGTTTCATGGTATTTGACAAAGAGGTGTTAGATATGATTGCAGAGGACAGCATGATCGAATCAGTTTTTCCTGTTTTGGCGGAGCAAGGGCAACTCTCGGTTTATTTGCATTCGGGAAAATGGAAGTGCATGGATACTCATAAAGAAGTGGAAGAGATGAATGAGCATTGGACCAAAGATCCTTTTTGGAAAATTTGGAAATAATTTTATGAAAAATTTTTATAACAATAAAAAAGTATTGATCACTGGGCATACTGGGTTTAAAGGATCGTGGCTTACCCAGATGCTCATTAATTGGGGGGCAAAAATAATCGGAGTTTCTCTACCGCCCAATACTACCCCCAATCTCTTTGATTCTTTGGGGTTGAAATCAAAACTATATAAAAATTATTTTGAGGATATTCGTGATTATAATAAAATGAAGGAAATCTTTGAGCACGAAAAACCGGAAATAGTTTTTCATTTAGCCGCTCAGCCATTGGTTCGTGACAGTTATGATGATCCTTTGACCACTCATTCCTCAAATATTATGGGTACGGCTAATATTTTACAGGCAATCAAAGAAGTTGGTGGAGTAAAATCAGCTGTAATTATTACTACTGATAAAGTTTACGAAAACAAGGAATGTCTTTATCCATATCGCGAAACAGATGCTTTGGGCGGCTACGATCCTTATAGTGCCAGCAAAGCCGCCGCCGATATCGTGGTTAATTCTTATATTCAATCATTTTTCAATCCCAAAGATTTTGGCTTGGGACATAATACCTTGATAGCCATTGCCAGAGCTGGCAATGTCATTGGCGGCGGTGATTGGGCTAAAGATAGGTTGGTGCCCAATATGGTCAGGGCAATTTTTGAATATGATGAGTCGGTAACGATTAGAAATCCACAAGCTGTCCGGCCGTGGCAACATGTTCTTGAACCACTGGTTGGCTATCTAATGCTTGGTCAGCGTCTTTACAATGGCGACAGAGAGATGTCTGGAGCATGGAATTTTGGACCACACGAAGAAGGCGTTGTGTGTGTCGAAGAATTAGTCCAGAAGGGTATCGGAGTGTTGGGAAAGGGCAGTCATAAGGTGATCAAAGATTACTCCAAACATGAAGCCGGATTATTAAAATTAGATATTAGCAAAGCAGTTAATATTTTGGGTTGGCGTCCTAAGTGGAACTTTCATGATGGCCTTAGGATTACTTTTGAATGGTATGATCAATATTATCGTGATCCTCAAAATATTGAAGAATTGACTAATCAGCAAATAAGATTTTATCTCGGTGATTAAAATTATAGAGCGATAGACTTTTGATGTGTATGAGTAAAATTAAAGTCGGTATAATCGGCACTGGCAATATTGGAACGGATCTTCTTTGTAAAATACAGAGATCCGATATTTTGGAATGCAGTATTTTTGCGGGGCGCGATCCTGAATCAAACGGAATAAAAAGGGCGGAAAATATGGGGATCAAAACTTCTTTTGACTCTATTCATGCTATTGAAGATGACCCATCTATATGCGAAGTTGTTTTCGATGCTACTTCTGCCAGAGCACACATAGAACATGCGCGTATATTAAAAAAATTAGGTAAGTTTGTGATAGATATTACACCATCGCGAATAGGTAAGATGTGCATTCCGGCTATAAATATTGATCAGGCGTTGCAAAGTGACAATGTTAACATGGTAACATGTGGCGGGCAAGCATCAGTACCGATTGCCAAAGCTATCATGGAAATACATCCGGAAACGGAGTATATTGAAGTGGTGGCTAGCATTTCTTCCAAATCAGCTGGTTTGGGCACTAGGGCTAACATTGACGAATACACCCAAACCACTAAAGATGCGATCGAAATTTTTTCTGGCGTACCAAAAGCTAAGGCCATTATAATTTTGAATCCAGCCGAACCGCCAATTTTGATGAGCAATACCATATATTCTAAAATAAATAATCCCAATTTAGAAAAAATAAAGAATAAAATATTGGAAGTTGAGGCGCAAATTCGTAAATATGTTCCTGGTTATAAAATATCACTCGGACCTGTTTACGAAAACGGGCGCCTCACCATTATGATAGAAGTAGTTGGAGTTGGGGATTATTTACCAGAATATTCGGGTAATTTAGATATAATAACTTGCGCCGCCGTACAGGTAGCAGAAGAATACGCTAAAAGAAAATAATTATGAATAAAACTATTTTTTTCGATTCCACTTTACGCGATGGTTCTCACGCTGTCCGGCACCAGATTAGTACGGAATCAATTAGTGATTATTGTAGAAAAGTAGATGGAGCAGGCCTGTATGTTGTTATAGTTGGTCATGGTAATGGTTTGGGGGCGTCTTCATTGCAGGTTGGTTTGTCTGCGCATTCGGACTCAGAAATGTTGTTGGCCGCTCGTCGAGAGTTGCACAAAACAAAGTTGGGAGTTTTTCTACTGCCAGGTTTCGGAACCATTAAAGATGATTTAGCCCCAGCCCTTGATATAGGGGTGGAAGTAGTTTGCGTGGCTTCGCATTGTACCGAAGCCGATACCACTAGACAGCACATCGAATATGTTAGTAATAGAGGAAAAGAGGCATACGGTGTATTAATGATGTACCATAGGTCCTCCAGAGAAAAACTGTTGGAAGAGGCTCAAAAGATGCAGGATTATGGCGCTCAGGGTGTGATATTAATGGATTCCGCCGGCGCTTCAACTCCAGAAATGGTTTCTTCCGTTATTGGTTATCTATCAGAAAATCTAAAAATTCCCGTAGGTTTTCACGCGCACAATAATTTAGGTATGGCAGTGGCAAATTCACTTTTGGCTATTGAATCAGGGGCGGGAATAATCGATGGAACTTTGCGCGGTTTTGGCGCTGGGGCAGGCAATTGTCAACTGGAGGTGTTGGTGGCTTTGATGAAAAAAATGGGCATGAAAATAGATGTTGATTTATATGAATTATTAGATGTGAGCGAAGAGGTGGTTTCTAAAATTATGACTCAACCGCAAGAGATAAGTTCCTTAAGTATAGTCAGCGGTTTAGCTGGTGTTTTTTCTGGCTTTACTCCTCATGTTAAAGATGCTGCCACCAGATTTAATGTTGATCCAAGGGATATCTTTTTGGAATTAGGTAAGTTAAAAGTAGTTGGAGGGCAAGAAGATGTTATTGTCAGAGTAGCGATGAATTTGGCCGAAAAACGAAAGAATAGTGACATTAGTTACCAAATAGAGTCTTTGTCTTAACCTTGTAAATAATATGATGTTAGCAGATTATATTTTCAAGTTTCTATCCGAAAAAGGTGTTGACCAGGTCTTTATGGTAACTGGCGGCCAAGCCATGTTTTTAGACGATGCGGTATATAAAAATAAAAAAATGAAATTTATTTGTACGCACCACGAACAGGCTGCTGGCATGTCGGCAGATGCTTATGGGCGTATAAAAAATAAACCGGCAGTAGCATTAGTAACGGCCGGGCCAGGCGCGGTTAATGTTATTACCGGTGTAGTCGGTGGCTGGGCGGATTCTGCGCCGATGATTATTTTGTCTGGTCAATCAAATTTATCTTATGTAGAGTATCAAGAAAAAACCGGCATCAGGCAATATGGCGTTCAAGGAATAAATATTAAGCCGATAGTTGGAAAGATTGTTAAATATTTTGTCACAGTGGATAACCCGGAAAATATTTTGTATTACCTTGAAAAAGCTTATTATTTGGCCACTAGTGGTCGTCCTGGTCCGGTTTGGATTGATGTTCCGATTGATATGCAAAGAGCTGTTGTTCCAGAAGGGCATCTAAGAGTTTTTGATGAATATGAAAAACTCAACTCAATCGATAAAGAGGATATTAGCAAAATTATTAATCTTTTGAGTAAAGCTAAACGGCCAGTTGTTTTGGCTGGACAAGGGGTCAGATTGTCGGGAGGAACGGATGAGTTTGATAAGTTTATTAAAAAAGCGAACATTCCGATTCTAACATCAAGATTGGGTATTGATTTGATAAATAGCGACAATAAACTCTATGTTGGTCGCCCGGGTACTTATGGCGAGCGATCAGCCAACTTTGCTATTCAAAACTCTGATTTAATGTTGATAATTGGTTGTAGGTTGGCTACGCCATTAGTTGGGCACGATGCAAAAGATTTTGGCCGAAATGCCAAAAAAATAGTGGTGGATATTGATCCAAAAGAACTTGATAAGCCGGGTTTGGCAATTGATATTAAAATCACGGCCGATGTCGGTATTTTTCTCAAAGAAATAAATAACGAGATTATTAACTCTAATTTGCCTGATTATAGTCAGTGGATCGCACAGTGTAATCGTTGGAAGGAAAAATATCCGGTCGTGTTGTCTGAATACAAAGACGAGAAACCGGTCAATTCTTATTATTTTACCGACAAGCTTTCTCAAGCAGCTTCTAGCAAAGATTTGATTTTGGTTGACACCGGGTCCTGCTTTCATGTTGTCTGTCAGTCATGGAAAATTAAAGAAGGTCAAAAATTTTTGACAACTGGCGGGCTTTCATCAATGGGCTATTGGGCGGCCAGCATTGGTGCTTGCGAGGCAAACAATCGAATCAACACCGTAGTTATCACTGGGGATGGAAGTTTGCAGATGAATCTACAAGAATTAGCCACCATTAAACACAATAAATTACCAATTAAAATATTCATTTTTAATAATAATGGCTATTTATTGATCAGACACACTCAAAATAATTTTATGGAAGGCCGCTTGATAGGTGAAAGTCCCGATACGGGTGTTTGGTGCCCGGATTCTTTGAAGATTGCCGAGGCCTACGGCATTCATGCGATTAGAATTGATTCGGTTGTAGGCATGGAAGAAAAAATAAAAGAGGTTTTAGAATATGACGGTCCGGTGGTTTGTGATGTAATGACCCCGCAGCTGCAATTATTAATTCCCAGGGTAGCTTCGGATAAAATGCCTGACGGCCGGTTGGTTTCTAGGCCCTACGAGGACATGTTTCCATTTTTAAGTAGAGAAGAATTACAAAGTAATTTAGTTAAAGATAATTAGATGTTGTTATACAGCGACAACTTAAAGGAATCGTCCACATTGAGAATAAACTCAATCGCCAATCAGAAAAAAAATAATGGTGAAAAAGTATATAATTTTAGTGTTGGCGAACCGGTAATTGAAAATCACGCTCTCATCGTAGAAGGGGTTTGTAATGCTCTTAAAAGAAATCGTACTCAATATCCGCCTGTTGCCGGCATAAATGAACTTTTGAGATTATGCGCCGACTGGATGAATACAAATTATAATTGTTCATATAATTCTCAAGAAACAATGGTAACCTGTGGGGGAAAATATGGAATATTTCTAGCCCTACAAGCATTATTGGATGTCGGCGATGAAGTAGTAATTATTTCTCCTTATTGGGTTTCGTATCCCGAAATGATAAAAATTTTTCATGGCATTCCTCGGGTTTACACAACCAAAGAAGAATCTGATTGGCGGGTGGATGCTATGGAATTACAAAAACTTATTAACAAAAAAACAAAAGCAATTATTATCAATAACGCCTCTAATCCTACCGGACATATTTTTTCCAAACAAGAATTGGTTGATATTCTTGAAATGGCACATGATCAAAGTATTTTCGTAATTTCCGACGAGGTTTATAGTGGTTTGGTTTATGAATATAATCAATTTATATCGGCCGGAAGTTTTGCTGAGTTTAAAGATAAGGTAATTATAATTCAAAGTTGTTCGAAAAATTTTGGCATGACCGGTTGGAGGGTAGGTATGATATTTGGGCCGCAGGAAATTGTTAAGTGTCTGGCAGTCATTCAGAGCCAGAGCATAACCAATACTTCCATAGTAAGCCAGTGGGCGGCAATTACAGCTATTCAGAATGCTGATACAATTACTGGCGAGGTTAGAAAAATAGTACAAGGTAGAAGAGATGTTTTTGTTAGAGTGTTTAATGAATTATTTTCCGAAAAAATCAAAGCGCCTCAATCTTCCCTGTATTGTTTTGTGTCATTGAAAAAAATGGGAGTTTTCGGAAAAAATGCGGATGAGTTTTCTGCAGATTTAATTGAACAAGCGAATATTGCCTTGACATCTGGTGGTGGCTTTGGTGACGATAATTATGTAAGATTTTCTTTCGGTATTAGTGAGGCGGAAATTATTGATGGTTTGCGGGTTCTAAAAAATTTTACGGAAAATAAAAAATTTTGATTATGACTGCCACAGAATTGAAGCGAATTGCTTCAAAAATAAGAATTAATATTTTAAATTTAATTTACAAAACGAAAAGTTCGCATATCGGATCTTGTTTTTGTATTGTTGATATTCTCGCTGTTTTATATTTTAAAATAATGAATATCAATCCACAGAACATTAAAGATGAGAATCGAGATATTTTTATTTTAAGCAAGGGGCACGCGGTAGTGGCTTTATATATTGTTTTGGCCGAAGCCGGTTTTTATGATTTTTCTGTTTTGGATAAGTATGCTACTGATGGGTCAAAGTTGGCTGGCCATGTTATTAAAAATAGCCTCCCTGGCATCGAGGTATCGTCTGGGTCTTTGGGGCACGGCCTGTCTATGGCTGTGGGCATGGCTTTAGCCGCTAAACTTGATAATAAAAGCAGAAAGATTTTTTGTTTGATGGGGGATGGCGAATGTAATGAAGGTTCGGTGTGGGAAGCAACTATGTTTGCCGCTCAACACAAGCTCAGCAATCTATATATCATTGTTGACTATAATAATCAACAAGGTATGGGCGAAGCAGATAAGATAATATCTCAGAATAATCTCGCTGAGAGATTTAGATCTTTTGGTTGCAACTCTATCGATGTTGATGGACATGATATTGGTGCCTTGCTGGGCGCTTTTGGCGGCAAAGTTGATACTAGGCCAGTGGTTATTGCAGCCAAAACAATAAAAGGAAAAGGCGTAAGTTTTATGGAGAATAATGTTGATTTTCACTATAAAAGCCCAACCGATGAGCAGCATGCCTTGGCTTTAAAAGAACTAACAGAATCAGTATGAGAAATTTAGTCATAAATTATATATTTGAAGAAGCTAAAAAGAATCCGAATATTATTTTGATGACGGCTGATTTGGGTTATTCGGTGATGGAGAAGTTTATGCAGGAATTACCTAAACAATTTATCAACACCGGCATTGCCGAACAAAACATGATCGGAGTTGCGGCCGGCCTAGCTCTAAGCGGTAAAAAAGTTTTCGTCTATACCATTGCTCCGTTCGCTACTATGAGATGTTTTGAACAGATTAGGGTTGATGTGTGTTATCAGAATTTAGATGTAACAATAATAGGGGTGGGAGGGGGTTTGGCTTATGGTACTCTGGGTACCACTCATTACGCCTTAGAGGATTTAGCCACCATGAGATCTTTGCCCAACATGAAAGTTATGTGTCCGGCCGATCCCAACGAAGCGGCGCTGGTTGTTAAAAAAGCCATGAAAATCGAAGGTCCGAGTTATATTAGATTAAATCGTGGTGGTGAAAAAAATGTTATCGACGATATTGATTATTCTGGTATTGAAATAGTTAGCCCGATAAAAATAATTGAGAATAAGGGAAGTGTTGTTATTTTTTCCTGTGGCAACATTTTATCAGAAGCTTACAAGGCCGCTAATAATTTGGTTAAAAATAACAAACATGTTTCTCTTTTCAGCCTTCCGTTTCTAAAACCAGTTGATAAAGAGGCGGTGGTTAATATTTTAAAGGATTACAAAGCTATCTTTACGGTAGAGGAGCATAATATTATTGGTGGTTTAGGTTCGATAATAGCAGAAATGATTGCCGAAGAAAATTTAAATGTTAAATTGGTGAGGCTGGGCATCGAAGATAAATATTTTGATTTTATTGGCAAACAAGATTACATGCGCGATCAAGCTGGTATATCTGCTCAAAAGATTGAACAAAAAATTATAAATAGCTTTTATGAAAGATAAAAAAAAGATATTTTTAACAGGCGGCGGAGGATTTGTTGGAAAAAATATTCTGGAACAACTTGGTGACAAATATGAATTTATTGCGCCCCGCAGTAGTGAGCTTGATTTGACCAATTCCGATAAAGTGTTTAGTTTTGTGCAATCTCTGCGACCAGATTTGGTAATACATGCGGCCAAAAAAGGCGGTTCCAGAAAAGATCCAAATTCTACTGATATTTGTTTTAAAGATTTGCAAATGTTTTTTAATATTGTTCGTAGTCGAAAATATTTTGGTAGGATGATAATGTTTGGTAGCGGAGCCGAGTACGACAAAAGATTTGATATCGCCGAAGTTAAAGAAGATTTTTTTGAAACTCGCATGCCGGTGGATCAGTACGGTTTTTATAAATATATCTGCGCCCAATATGCCGCCAGAGTTGATTTTATCACCCACTTGCGTATTTTTGGGGTATTTGGCAAATATGAGGATTTCACCATTCGTTTTATCTCCAATAATATTTGTCGAGCACTATTTGGCCTACCTATCTCCGTTAATCAGGATACTTTTTTTGAATATATTTTCGTAGATGATTTTATTAAGATCTTGGATTATTTTATTAATAATCCCAGTAAAGAAAAATTTTACAACATCGGAAATGGTAGTAAATTATCATTATTGGATATTGGTAATAAAATATTAAAAAAATCGGGGAAAGATATTCCAATCCTGCTTAAAAAAACTGGGTTAAACAAGGAATACACTTGTAATATTGATCGTCTGAAAAATGAAATTCCCGACCTGTCTTTTATATCGATTGATGAAGCGATTGATAAATTATTTTTATATTATTCCAAAAATATTAAAAATATTAAAAAAGAAGATATTTTATTTGATTAACTAATATGTCACTAAACGAAAAAATTATTCAGGGCATAAATGAAGAATATCAGAAAATGTTTCCGGTAAAAAAATTTGTTCCGGGAGTTTCGGCCGTGCCGGTTTCCGGAAAAGTATTTGATGAGCGCGAAATTCTGAACGGTGTAGAAGCGATTCTGGATGGTTGGTGGACCGAAGGTAGATTTAGTGATCAGTTTGAGAGTAAATTAGCGCGTTGGCTTGGGGTTAAAAATGTTACCTTAGTAAATTCTGGGTCTTCCGCCAATCTCATTGCTGTATCGGCACTAACCTCCAAAAAATTAGGAGATAGATGTTTGCGACCGGGAGATGAAGTGATTACTGTTGCCGCTGCTTTTCCCAGCACTGTGAATCCGATTATTCAAAATGGCCTTGTTCCAGTATTTGTTGATGTTGAGCTCGGCCATTATAATGCCTCTATGGACGAAGTTAGGAAAGCCATCTCCCCCAAGACGAAAGCGATATTTATTGCCCACACTCTCGGTAATCCTTTTGATCTGGATAGTATGGTGCAATTTTGCAAAGAGCATCATTTGTGGCTGATTGAAGATAATTGCGATGCCCTTGGGGCGATGTATGGAGATAAGAAAACCGGTACATTTGGTCATATCGCGACCTGCAGTTTTTACCCCGCGCACCACATAACTTTAGGTGAGGGTGGGGCAGTGTTCACTAGCGACGATGTCTTGGCGCGTATTATTCGTTCTGTGCGCGATTGGGGCAGAGACTGCCATTGTAAGACCGGTCAAGACAATACTTGTGGTATGCGCTTTGGTTGGCAATTAGGTAAATTACCGTTTGGTTATGACCATAAATATGTTTACTCCGAAATCGGCTATAACCTTAAGTTAACAGATATGCAGGCGGCTATCGGTTTGGCTCAGTTAGATAAGCTGGATAATTTTGTCGCTAAACGGCGAAATAATTTTGATACACTTTACAATGGTCTAACGAAGTTTGAAAAATATTTTATCTTACCAAAGCATCAGGATAAGGCGAAGCCAAGCTGGTTTGGTTTTCTGTTAACCGTAAAACCAGACGCCCCGTTTACCAGAGAAGAAATCATCACTCATTTACAGAATGAGCAGGTTGCTACCAGGTATTTATTTGGAGGTAATTTATTGAAACAGCCGTATTTTGTTGATAACGAGATTAATTATCGAGTAATTGGCGATTTACCAAACACTGATCTTATTATGAATAATACTTTTTGGGTCGGAGTATATCCTGGTATTACTACGGAGATGGCCGAATATATAGTTTCTTCCATTCAATCATTTTGTCAGAAATATGCCTAAAACATTATTGCTTACCGGTGGAACTGGATTTTTAGGGAGCAATTTATTAAAAAAATTATTATCAGAAAATTATCGAATTGTTTTGGCAAAGCGATCCTTTTCTAATATTTGGCGTATTAGCGATAACATATCGAAAGTTAAATTTTATGATATTGATAGGCAGGATTTATCGGTAATATTTGATGAGCAAAAGATCGATGTAATATTACATTGTGCCACTGATTATGGAAGGAAACAAGTAAACCCACTTCAGATTATTGAGGCCAATTTGATTCTACCTCTAAAATTATTACAGTTGGGAAAAGAGCGGGGAGTAAAGTATTTTATCAATACTGATACGGTTTTGGATAAGCGTGTTAATGATTACACATTATCCAAGAAGCAATTCATAGATTGGCTTGGTACATACAAACACGATTTGGTTTGTATTAATATGGCCTTAGAACATTTTTTTGGGCCAGGTGATGATAAGACAAAATTTGTGTCGTTTATTTTGGACAATCTATATAACAATGTCGACAAAATTGATCTCACTAAAGGCGAACAGAAAAGAGACTTTGTTTATATCGACGATGTGGTCAGCGCTTTTATGGTGGTCATAAACAATCTCGACAAATGGCGGCACGGTTTTTTTCATTATGAGGTTGGCACCAATCAACTAACCTCAATTAAAGAGTTTGTGGGCAAGATTAAAGCAATTATTGGTAATGGTAAAACCTTATTAAATTTTGGCGCTCTTCCATACCGAGAGGGCGAGGTGATGACTTCGAGCGCTGATACAACAGCTATTCATCTATTGGGTTGGTCACCGCGATACGATGTTGATTCTGGGTTACGCGAAACAATCGCTATGGAAAATAAATTGAGAAATATTTAATATGAAATATTTAATATGAAATATTTAATCACCGGTGGTTGTGGTTTCCTTGGGTCAAATTTGGCGCAACAAGTCATAAACAGGGGAGAGGAACTAATAATTTTAGATAATTTATCTCGTTTTGGTTCCGAAGAAAATTTATTATGGTTGCGGAGTTTGGGTCAATTCAAATTTATAAAGGCAGACATTAGAAATGTTGGCGATGTTGAGCGGATAATTAAAGACGAAAAACCGGATGTAGTATTTCATTTGGCTGGTCAGGTGGCCATGACCAATTCAATTGCAGATCCCAGAAAAGACTTTGAAACAAATGCCGGTGGCACTTTTAATTTATTAGATTCTGTCAGAAAATTTTCACCAGATTCGATTGTGATATACTCCTCGACCAATAAAGTTTATGGTGATTTGGAGCGGTTAGAATATTTGGAAACAAACAAACGCTACATCACACCCCAATATCCCAATGGCTTACCGGAGTCTACTCCGCTCAGTTTTTCTTCGCCCTACGGATGTTCAAAAGGTTCCGCGGACCAGTATATGTTAGATTTTCACCGTGTTTACGGTTTAAGGACAATAGTATTTCGGCATTCCTCCATGTATGGTGGTAGGCAATTTCCAACTTATGATCAAGGCTGGATTGGTTGGTTTTGCGAACAGGCTTTAAAAACAAAGCAGGGGAGTTTGTCAGAGTCGTTCACTATATCTGGTAATGGTAAGCAGGTGAGAGATGTTTTGCACGCCGAGGATATGGTTAATTTGTATTTTTTGGCGGCAGAAAAAGCCGAATCTATTACCGGTGAAGTTTTTAATATCGGCGGCGGCGCGCAGAATAGCCTATCTTTATTGGAGCTTTTTGACATTTTAGAAGATGAATTAATAGTAAAATTAAGTTACCGACAGTTACCACATAGAGAAAGCGATCAAAAAGTCTTTATAGCCGATATCAATAAAGCCGGTAGATTAATTGGCTGGCAGCCAAAGGTAAACGCTCGACAAGGGATACAAAAAATGATAGAATGGATCAATCAATAAGAATGAAATTTATGGAAAATAAAGAATTGAGCATCATAATCCCGGCGTATTTAGAAGAAGAAAACCTTAGAATAATTCTGCCGCGTCTTAATGCTATTCTTCAAGAAATTGGTGATAATTGCGAAATTCTGGTGGTGGATACTATGGAAAAGATGGATAATACCAAAATGGTTTGCGAAGAATATGGGGCTACTTATATCAACAGGATAGGCGGTAATGATTACGGAGACGCCATCAGAACCGGTATCAGCCGTGCCAGCGGGCAATATACAATTTTTATGGACGCAGACGGGTCTCATGACCCAGAATTTATAAAGAATTTGTACAATATCAAAGATAATTACGATGTAGTGATAGCGTCAAGATATATAGCCGGTGGGAATACTGATAATAGTAAATTGTTGATACTAATGAGTTTGGTTGTCAATGTTGCTTATTCTTTAATATTAAATATTAAGTGCAAGGATATCTCTAATAGTTTTAAATTATATAAGACGGATGATTTAAGAGATTTAAGGTTGATGTGCAATAATTTTGATATTGTCGAAGAAATTTTGTTTAAATTGAAAAAGAAAAAGCACAATCTGCGCATAAAAGAATTGCCATTTCTTTTCAAAAAGAGAATATTCGGTCATACTAAGAGAAATTTATTTGTGTTTATGCTTTCTTATATCGTCACAATAGTTAAGTTAAGATTTTCTAAGTAATTTTTGTGTTAAAAATATGAACAGTGGGATAATAGAAATTTTACAAAAATTAACTAAGCCAATTTTTTTGTTATATGCCATTATCGCTACTTTCTCCGTAGCCAATTTTCCGGCTGTAAAATTTGCTCAATTTTTTGGAATTAGCCAAGATGACTCTATAATATTGCGTGGTTTTATTTTTTTTATTGCCATTATAATATTATTTTATTTTTCCTTCAAAAATATTAACAGTCTAAAATCTTATCTATCACGAGATGTCTTTTTTCGTTCAGCCATAATATTTTTAGCATTATCGGCGCTGGTCTCTACTTTGCGCGTCATGTTTATGGGCGATGTTTATGCGCACATTGCCATATCACCATTTGGCCAAGATACCGGATTTTTTTATCGTAGGATTTTAGAGCCAGCCTTAGCGTATTTTTTGCAGTTTAAGGGTCCATTTTTATATACTATTTTGCATTTTCTAATAACATACTCATGTATTTACATGATTATCTTATGGCTTGAAAAAAAGCTATTGGTGAAGTTAAAAATTTGGCAACTGGTAAGTATTATGACCGCCGGCATGATGATTATGCAGTTTCAATCTCCGGGATATCCAGATCAGATAATATTGCTGTTATGTTTGTTGTCAATGTTTATTCCAATGGATAAATACAGCAGAATAAGCTTGCTGTCATTAATGTTTTTGTCTCACGAATCCGCTGCATTATTTTTGGGATTTGTTTTCATTTGGTTTTATTTTCCCAAGGAAGAGCGAAAATTTTACGTGCCGATAGTCGCGTTTAATTATTTTTTATGGCTGGCCAATTATAATTTTAGTTTTGTGGGATTATTTTTAGGTCATTTGACGCTGGGCAACGACAATGCGCTGGGTATTCTTTTAAAAAATATAAAATTGGCGATATTGTCCGTATTTTTTGCCTACAAATTTTTATGGCTATTTGTTTTATCCGGCCTATATTATTGTATAAAAAATAAAGACAATAAATTATTTTGGCAGATAGCTGTCATGGTTTTTGCGCCTTTAATATTGGTTGTCGTTCCGGATACTTCGCGTGTTGTGGCTTGGGGCTATGTTGGTGTTTTTTTAGCTATTACTTATTCTTACAAGTATCTGCGCAGCCGAGCGTTTAATCTGATTTTGACAGTCAACCTACTATTGCCCAGTGTAGCAGTCGGAATAAGTACTGGCGGCGCCGTTTCTTATCCCGGTTTATATGGTTTAGTCATTCATTTATTTAAGTTATTTGTTAAAAATTACCTAATGTAAAGTTAAATGATCTGGTATGGTGAACAAAAGAAATGTTTATTTGTGTCAGGTAGGCAATAAGTACGGAGATAATGTTTTTTTACCGTATTCTACAGGTGTGATTATTAGTTATTGTCTTTCTATCGAACAAATAAAGGAAAATTTTGAATTTAAAGATAATTTGTTTCTAAAAGAAAATATTGAAGATGTGATAAAAAGGTTGGACAATCCGGCAGTTTTTGGTTTTTCTTCCTATATCTGGAATTTTGAATATAATAAAAGTTTAGCCAAGCAAATAAAGACTAAATTTCCCGAATGCCTAATTGTATTTGGTGGCCATCATGTTCCATTTTTTTCGGAAGGTTTTTTTGTCGACCATGAATATATAGACATCTTGGTTCATGGCGATGGGGAATTTATTTTTTCGGAGATTTTATTAGAATTATTGTCGCCAAAACCGGATTTTACTAAAGTCAAAAATATTAGCATTAATGTTGGTGGAAAAACTTTAAAAATGGAGATGGATCGGTATAAGATAGATATTAATCAAATTCCTTCCCCATATCTTAATGGAGTTTTTGATGAAATAATTAAGTTGCCATATTCTTTTACCGCCAGCATAGAGACTAATCGCGGCTGTCCTTATGGATGTGCGTATTGCGATTGGGGATCACCATTAACAAGTTGCAAAAGTATCATCCCTTTTGACAAAGAAAGGGTGGACAATGAAATTGAATGGTTTGGTAAGAATAAAATAGAATATGTTATGGGTTGTGATTCTAATTTTGGAATATTGCCCAGAGACAATAAATTTATAGACAAATTCATTGAAGTCAAAAATCAATATGGTTTTCCGCGTAAATTTAGAGTAGCTTATGCCAAAAATAGTAATCAGGCAATTTTTGAAATGAACAGAAAGCTCAATGAAAGTAAGATGTGCAAGGGGGTAACACTGTCATTCCAGAGTTTGTATAATGAAACTCTGAAAGCAATCGGCAGAATTAATTTGCGCTTAGAGAATTTCAAAGAACTTTTACAGCAGTATAACAATGAAGGCATACCCACTTATACCGAAATAATATTAGGTTTGCCCAACGAAACCTATGATACTTTTTGTGAAGGTCTAAATATTCTATTGGAAAACGGACAGCATAGCTCCATTAATGTTTATAATTGCGAGGTTTTTCCCAACTCGATGATGGGCGATACTAAATACAAGGAGTTTTACGGCATCAAATCGGTCCGTATTCCAGTTGTTTTGTCTCATTCTTTGCCAGATATCAACGAAATTCGCGAGTATGATGAAATAGTGATTGGAACCAACACCATGTCGATTGACGAGTGGAAAGAATCTTGTATTTTTTCTTGGGCCATCCAATGTTTTCATTGTTTGGGTCTGACACAGTATATATCTATTTTTGCCCGCAATGAACATAATATTACCTACTCACAATTTTACAGGGATTTAATTGATTATGGCAGGAATAACCAGGGCTCTATAATTGGTCGCGAATTGAGTGTTGTATCTAAAATTATAGATGGTGTTATCGGTGGTAATAGTTGGGAATTTGTAATTGATAAATTTGGGGAAATAAGTTGGACTATCGAAGAAGGATCTTTTCTGAACATTGTTGTGGGTAAAAAAGAATTTTATGATGAATTAAAAGAGTATTTATTATCATATCTAGATAAGGACGAATCTGGCAAAATTTTAGATTTGATAAATTATTCATCCCAAATGGTGATTGATCCTTTTTGCAAACAAATTATGGAATTGGATTTGAGTTATGATTTTAATCGGTATTTTAACGAGTTTTATAGGGGTACCGATAAGCCGGTGTTAACAAGTCGCAAGAATAAGCTTATTTTTTCAGGGATTGAAGAATTTGGCGGAGATTTACCCGGTTATGCTAGAGAAATTATTTGGTACGGTAGAAAAGGCGGAAGATTCTTCCATGGTCAAAATAAGATTAGCACCAAATATAGTGATCAATCACCAAATTAATATCTAATCTCATGAATATGGAAAAGAAGAAAATTGATATACTTGTACCGTGTTATAACGAAGTGCAGAATATTGGCGAGTTATACCTAGAAGTTAAAAAAGTGATAGGTAATTTTGTTAATTATCACTTTGAGTTTTTGTTTATAGATAACGCCTCAACCGATGGCACCGATATTTTATTAAGGAAGATGGCGTCAGAGGATAAGCAAATTAAAGTTATATTAAACAGCCGTAATTTTGGCTGTATCAGATCACCTTATTATGGTTTGTTACAAACCAACGCCGATGCCGTGATTATGATGGCGGCCGATTTTCAAGAGCCGCCAGAACTTATTCCTGAATTTATAAAAAGATGGGAGGAAGGAAGTCAGATGGTGATTGGTATAAAAAATAAAAGCAAGGAAAGTAAATTGATGTTTTTTCTCCGTCAGGTGTATTATTTTTTGATAAAAAAATTCTCCGAAGTAGAGCAGGTTTCCAATTTTACCAATTTCGGCCTGTATGACAAATCGTTTATAGATATTTTGCGAAATTTAGAGGAGTATTCTCCTTATTTTAGAGGATTGGTATGCGAGTTTGGTCTTAAGCGCTCCGAGGTATTTTATGTTCAGCCAGTTAGAAAACACGGTAAAAGCAGTAATAATTTTTATACTCTCTATGATATGGCCATGAATGGTTTTGTAAATCATTCAAAATTACCTTTGCGTTTGGCAAGTTTAATCGGTTTTTTGTGTTCTTTTGTCAGTTTGTTGGTTGCGATTGTGTATTTTTTTTACAAATTGCTATTTTGGAATGAATTTCAACTCGGTCTAGCCCCACTGGTAATTGGCATATTCTTTTTTTCCGCGGTTCAGTTATTTTTTATTGGTATTGTTGGTGAATATGTCGGAGCCATTTATACGCAAGTTAAAAAGCGCCCTTTGGTGACAGAAAGAGAGAGAATAAATTTTAATTAGAGATAATGTATGATTGATTTTTTAAAGAAAAATTTTTTAGCCATAATATTATCGTCACTTTTTGTTTTTGTCGTTATCTGGGCAGGGAACACCATATCAGTGATTACCTGTCGCGGGGTTCTTGAGCCACTCACCATTAAAATAGATGGTTTAGACGAATATAGCCTTTCTTCTGTTAAGGTTTTGGCCATCCTCTCGCGCGCCGGCAATACTATAAATTTAGTTAAGGTGCCGGAGCACACGGGAGAATGGAATAATTATGGCCAAACATTCATAAAAAAGATAGTGCTTGGTTTAAAAAGCGAGCATTTGGATAAACTAAAACAAATAACGATCAGTCTGGGGTACAAGAATTTTATTTTTAGTCGTGATCAGTTTTTAGCCGAGTGGACTAAAAATAGTAATCAAGAAGATAATTTTTCTTTAGCAAGTAATTTATATGATAAGGGAGGAAACCATAATTACCTGGTATATGAGGCGCCAGAACAAGTAAAGGCCGCACCACTAAACATCCCTTTTTCACCCACTATTTTTTCCAGTATAAATTTTGGTGGTAGTGGCAAGCTGATTACTCAGCCATTGATAGCCAGTATTAAATCATTTATTTTGGTAGAGATTGTAATGTTTGTTTTTTGCTTTATTCTACTCTATCTTCAAAGGAAAAATGATGGCGAGGTTAATGGCGGAGAAGATGATATACACAAGCGCCAGTTCATTATTTTTGGTTTGAGCATTGTCGTCGTTTTGTTGTTTTTGTTTTTATTTGATATTTTATTAGCACATTTTTATCAGCCAGATTTATCTCAAATATTGAAAGGTGCTTCTGGAATTTATCGAGACTTCATGTTGTCTAGTTTTGTGCCCAAACCAACGGAGCGAGCGCAATTTGTCCTCAGCGTATTACTAAGTCCAATCTTGTTATTTTGCTCTTATAAATTAATAAATAAATACATTATCAAATTGAACGAAGGTATAATTAGGCGTCTGTATTATGTTTTAAGTATCATTTTTCCTTTGGCAATTTTTGCCGTTGCTTATATTGGATTAGCCGTTAGTAATTTTCTTTACATAAAAGATAGTTATTTCTTTAATGGAATTGGCGAGTATTTATATGTTATTTTAGCGTTTCCGATTGGGGCTTACTTTGTTTATTCATCGAAAATGGAAAATAATAAAATAATTAAATTATTATTTTATTTATTTTATAGTTTGTTAATCTTGGTGATATTTTTTATCAATATTTTTGCCTTAAATGATGTTGTTTTGACCACCAAACTGTCATCTGCCCCCCACTTTAATCCGGTATTAAACCCAATAACGCAGGTAATAGTTGGCAAAACCATGCTGGTCGATCTGACTGGGCAATACGGGCTTTCGCCAATTTTTTTATCAGGTGTTTTTAAGTTGATAAATTTTAGTGTTCTATCATTTACTTCACTGATGGGTTTATTGTTGGCGCTAAGTTATTTTTTCATTTTTGTTTTTCTTCGGAGATTGATCAAGAGCAATGTTATTTTATTGTTAGGTTTTTCAACAGTGGTTTTTTATTTCTTCCAAAACGGTACTAATCCGAGTCCGTATTTTCAATATTGGCCAATTAGAATTTTTTTTCCGTGTTTGATTTTGTTTCTAGCTTCTTTTTATATTAAAAATAAAAGTAAACTTCTTTATTTAGCGATATCTTTGGCCAGCACTCTGTCAATTTTATGGAACACCGATTCGGGCGCGGTGGTATTCATTGCGTGGATTGCCACACTTTGTTATTCCGAATTATTTAACGCCAATAGAAAAATAATTGTCAAAAATATAATTTTGCATATAATTTTTGGGTTATTTGTATTGGGTTTGGTTTTGGCGACATATTCCATTTATGCATTTTTGAGAAGTGGGGCTTTGCCGGACCTTACTATATTATTGTTGTTTCAGAGGATTTTCTTATTAGGTTTTATGCTGATACCAATGCCGTTTCCGCATGTTTGGTTGTTGGCTGCCACAGCCTTTTTGGTTGGCCTGTTGATAGCCATTCGCAGTTGGTGCAATCAGGATAAAAGCGATAAGAATATTTTGATTTTCTTACTTTCGGTAATGGGTGTTGGCCTATTTAGCTATTATGAAGGCCGGTCTCATGATTATACTTTTTTTTGCCCCATGTATATTGTTTTGATTTTGTTAGCTGTTTTGGCAGATTTAATTTTTCAGGAGAGTATTGCCAACAAAAAATCTTATGGTAGTGGAATTATATTTTTAATGATATTGTTTTTTATTTTTTCTTCCCCATTAAATATAATTGCCAATAGCAAGCAATACTATAGTTGGACCAAAAAAGGATTAAGCGCTTTTGTAGATAAAACCGAAACAATATTAACTAGGAATGTTGATTTTATAAAAAAATATACTGTTAGAGGAGAAAAAATTATTATTTTGTCGGAAAATTCACTAGATGGTTTGTATTATGGGGAGTCGGGCACGCGGTCCGCCTTAGATTTGCCTTCTTCAACTGAGGTGTTATTAAAACAAGAGGTTGATTATCTATTTAATGTGTTAAGGTGTAACCGTAGTTACAAATTGTTTTTTTATCCGTTTGAATATAGAGAAACAATTATGCCCGATAAGTATTATTTTTATGACGAAAGAGTCATTAAAATTATCAAGAATGATTACGCGGTGGTAGAGAAAAGTAGTGACGATATGGTTTTATTGATTAGAAAAACTAGCGCGTCGAGTACTTGTGATATTCCCAAATTAAAATATCAAATATGAGCAATCCGATTTTGAGTATTTGCATTCCCACCTATAATAGAGCCAATTTTTTAAAAAAGAATTTGGATAGTATCATTTCGCAGTTTAATGATCGCAATATTAAAGAGTTGGTAGAAGTAGTAATATCTGATAATGCCAGCACGGATGATACTGCCATGGTCGTAAAATCATTTCAAGAAAGATTTGATAATATAAAGTTTTTTGAGAATGATCAAAATTTGTTGTTTGATAGGAATTTACTAAATGTAATAGAAAAAAGTTCTGGTGAGTATTGTTTGACCATCGGCGATGATGATGCCCTGTTTTCAGGTAGTTTGGCCACCATTATTAGCAAATTAAAATCTATTCGTGCTGATTATTTTATTCTCAACAGTTGGGGGTATGACCATGATTTGAATCGACCATTGCTTTCACGCCCTAACACACAGCTTATCAACGATGTGATTTTTAACAGTTTGGCAGATTTTGTCCGATCAATTAAAAAACACCGTGATTTAATAGGATATTTTGGCGGCATGTCTACTCAATTGTTTTTGCGGAATATCTGGATGAATTATGAACACAAGAATGATTTTCTCGATACCCAAAGTATGCACACACTTGTCTTACTTAGTGCTTACAAAAATAGCAGGTTTGCCTTATTGGCATTCCCAGCTGTTAAAACCAGAAGTGATAACATGCGCTGGAACGCTATTCCTGGCCTAGAAACCACTATTCGTCGTAGCAAAGCCACTGTGGAGAGTGTTTTGTGGATTAAAAAACAATACAGCCTATCGATTTCCGGTTGGAAAATAAAAGTTTATTATCTAACCCGAGGATACTGGGTGGCTTTTAAAGAATTTACTAAGAAGATTTTGTTAGAAATGGGACTTAAAAAAATTATTGATTTTTATCGTAGTTTAAAATAATCCGATTTAATTATGAGCAGTATTTCATTTGTAATATTTACAAAAAACGAAGAAAACAGAATAGGATATGTTATTCGTAATTTTATAAAATACGGTGAAGTTTTGGTATTTGATGATGGTAGTACCGATAAAACCGAGGATGTGGTCAAAGCGGCGGGGGGGCAGTACATCCTTCGTCCCAAGTCAGACGCTATGTATGTTGAAAGGCAGGATATGTATAATTTTATAAAGCCATACTTAAAAACCGATTGGATTTATTGGGGATATGCTGACAACATGGCATCCAAAATTCTACTGGATAAGATCTCGGAAGTTATTATAGATGGTAATATAAAGTATGTAAGGGTTCCTTTATATACTTATCTTTACGGTAACACCAAGATCCCCATGTTTAAAGGCTATGCCCCGATGTTTTTTAGGAAAGATTATATTGATTTTACCGATAACATCATACACGGCATGGGGAAATTTATAGGAAAGAAAAATGAAATTTTAACCCTACCAAGCCGCGAGGAATACGCCATTCGCCATTATAGTCTATACGATATGAAAAAATTTGTTTTGAATCATCTGCGCTATGCGGAAGCAGAGGCGCAAAGTAAATTTGAAAGGGGAAAAAAATTTAGTATTTTTTTGATGATTGGAGCAATGATAAGGTATTTGGTTCTTTTCTATAAATTCTCTTTTAGGAATGGGGTTAAAGGTTTGGTGGTGGCTCTAATGTATTCGTATTTTAGACTGATGGTTTATGCTAAACTTTATGAATTAGAGAATGGTATTAGCTTAGAGTCGATTGAAGCAGATTTTATTGAGTCAAGAGAGAAAATTTTAAATGATATTGAATAATTTTTATGATTACATTGATAACCTCGTCGTATCAGTCGGAAAAATATCTTAAAACATACATTACCAAGGTAGTGGAGGCGAGTAATTTTTTAGAAGACAAGATTAATTTTGAGATTATTGTTATTGCCAATGCGCCCACAAAAAAAGAGGTAGAAGCGTTTGAAAATTTAAATAAGGAAAAATGGTTCAGATATGTGGAAGTACCGAGAGAGTCGGTTTTTGCTTCAATTAATCGTGGGGTGGATTTGGCAAAAGGCGATGTGGTGGGGTTGTGGAATGTTGACGATGTTCGTTTTCCGGAAGCATTGATCGACAGTGACCGCTTGTTTAAAAATAATATTGATATAGTTTATTTTCCTTTCATTATAAAGTGGTATTTAAATTTAATCGGCATTAATTTTTTAATAAAGAGAAAAATAATCAAGCCGCCATTATTTGATAAAAAAAAATTTACTAGCGAAATGCATTGCGGCCCTTTTTTTCTTTTCAGAAAAGATTTTTATAAGCAAGTTGGTCCATTTGACGAGCAATTTAAAATATCAGGCGACCTTGATTGGTGTATCCGTGCCGCTAAAATTTCTGATAAATTTGTTTTGTCAGAAAAAGATGGCGGGGTGTTTAGGGTTGATGGTGGCGGTCTTAGCGCGGGAAGAAAGAAGCAGCATCTCTTGGAGGATAATATTATTAAGGCGCGCCACCACCTTTCCAATGAATTAAAAAATTTTAGCGCGAAGGAATTTTCGGGATTTAAAATTAACATGATTCAACGAAATAATAATTTTACAAATTATTTGTAGTTTGATATTAGTATTACATGATATATGGGATTAGTAATTCTCGATCGATCACCAAAATTGAATATATTTTCTTTAGAATATTTAAAAAATATTGGTCGTTCCATATTTAAGAAAACCAGAGGCCCTCAAGCGGTTACCACTGGTCTGTTGTTTGGCTTAAACGAACTCCGGTATGGATATAAATATAATCCAAAAGAAAAAAAAATTGATTTCGATGATATTGTTTATGTGAACGGGAGTATCAGGGCGCTTAAATGGGCAATTAAGGCAAAAAGAGACGGGAAAATAAGAAATTTAATTGCCGGCCCGGTAATGACAGTTTTGCCAGATGATAAGTCAGGGATAATGTTAGATAAAAATATAGACAGGATTTTATTTCCTTCTCAATGGACAAAAGATTTTTGGTTGTCGTTGGCTCCTTGGTTGGGTGAAAAAATACAAATCTGGCCAGCCGGCGTGAGTGACCCCGGAATGGTCAAAAATAGAAAAAATAGCAGTTTTATAATATATCAAAAAAATGCGCCGGTAGCACTGTTGAGTCATATTATAAATTATTTTGAAACAAAAAATATAAATTATAAAATAATAAAATACGGAAGCTATAAAAAGAGTTTTTATCTTAAAATGCTGGAGAATAGTACGGGAATGGTGTATTTGTCGGAGTCAGAGAGTCAGGGGTTGGCATTGTGCGAGGCTTGGATGTATAATATACCAACCATAGTGTGGAATAGGGGATATTGGGAGTATGGTAAATATAAGTGGTTCGACACAAAGATAAGCGCTCCATATTTGACCGAAGAATGCGGAAGGTTTTTTGCAGGAAAGGATGATTTCATAGAGAAATGGCATGATTTTGAAAATAATCTGAATGTGTATAAGCCTCGTACCTATGCCGTGGATCACTTTTCCAACAAGGTGTCGGCCAATATATTTGTGGATTTATTAAAGATTTGTTGATTTATATTATGTTGTCAGAATACTTTTTACGCGTCAAATTACAGTTTAGAAAGCCAATAAACTATATTTATAGTTTTAGCTTTTTCAAACAATTTATTGGTCCAAACAAATTATTTTTTGATATTGGTGCTAATGTAGGCAACCGTACTAGAGTTTTTAATCGGTTGGGCGTAAAGGTGGTCGCTTTAGAGCCTCAGTCAAATTGCGCCGATAAACTCGCAAAAGAGTTTGTTAATAAGAATGTGGTAATAGTACGCAAAGGCGTTGGAAGAGGGATGGGGGAGATGAGAATGAGTGTTTGTACAAATGTGAGCAGCATTTCTACTTTTTCCGAAGATTGGAAAACCGGACGATTCAAAAATTTTAAGTTTGATAAGGAGATTGTGGTTCCTATGACCACACTGGATAAATTAATAGCAGAATACGGTAGTCCAGATTTTTGCAAAATAGATGTAGAAGGCTATGAGTTTGAAGTTTTTGCTGGCTTAACTAAAAAAATAGATTGCTTGAATTTTGAGTTCACCAGTGAATTTTTTAAAAATACAATTAAATGTCTCGAAAGATTGATAGTGATTGGTTTTAAAGAATTTAATTTTACTTTAGGTGAGGAGCCATTTTTTATTTTGCAGTCATGGGTTAACAAAGACATGTTACATGCTATTATTGAAGAAAAAATTAAAAATAATACTGATTTGTGGGGGGATATTTATGCTAGATAATTAAAATTTATGTTTATGCAATTTTTGGTAGCGTTTTTTTGGGGGATTGTAGTACTGCTGGCTTTTATTGGCTATGGCAGACTTCTTAATTTAATTTTATCTCCCGGAAAAAAATTTGATCTGGGCATGCAGGCGGCCTTTGGTTTAATCTTGAGTATAACGATCGGAGGTTTTTTGAATTTTATCGCCGTTATTTCGGTATTATCAATAAAAATTTTTATTACTTTTGGTTTTTTATCGTTTTTATTTTTTTGGCTTAAAAATTTTCGAACATGGCCAATACTAATACATCAAGTATTTTCATTTGTCAAAGAAAATATAATTTTTGCCGTGGCCGTGACTGTGATTTTCGTGATTATTTTAGGTCGTTATAGTGTTGCGGTTTCCTTTTTCGGTTTTAATGGCACCGATGATCATTATAGTTATATGGCTTTTCCGGCACAGATGTTACAGATCGGCTCGCTTAGTAACGATCCCTTTAACGAGCGCCGTCTGGAGTCGTCTCTTGGCGGTCAGTATTTTTTGCACGCCATCATTCTTTCCGTCACCTCTTTTAAGAACTTACATCTCACAGACAATGGATTGGGTTATTTAATTTTAGTGCTTTTATTGGTTGGTTTTCTTAGAGAAAAGAAAATCGGGAAGTTTCTTGGCATCAGTGTTGTTTTTTTAATGACGGTTGTTGTCTCTCCCGTGCTTAATATTACCGCCAGCTACACCGCCGCTGTTGTATTTTTTCTTTTTTTTAGATTGTCCTATCCGATTTTAGGATTCAAAAATCATTCCAATCTGTTTAGTGCGCTAATGATTGCTTTGCCATTATCGGCAATTTGCGCTCTAAAATCCACCTACATTGTTGTCGCGGCAATGTTGTTTATTGGGCATTATTTTGTGTATTTTCGTCGTATTGGCAATTATCGGCCGGTAATCAAGGAGCTGGTTGTGACGGTGTCAGCAATTTTTATTTTCCTTCTGCCATGGATGTTATCAATGTTGTCATCTTCGGGGACAATGCTTTGTCCAATTTTTGGTCGCGGTTATCAAGGAACCGCTTATGGGGCTTTTGAGCATGTTGTTCAATTTGATTTGTACAGCTTATTGCGCTTGCTTTTTGAAAGTTTTAGTAGTTTTACCACACTACTACCGTTTGCTGTAATCGGTATTATGGCCTATGGTTTAGTTGGCGGTGAAGAAAAGCATTTTTTCTGGGTCATATTTTTAAGCTCATTATCCGGTTTGTTGGCATTGATTTTGCTCATGGGCGGATATAGTTTGTATTATTATAGTTTTGCATTTCTTTTTTCAAGCATTTTATTTGTTGCTTGTTTATTGTTCGCCGGGGATTTGCGTTTTCGTATTTTTCCTATTTTTAATGATCGCCTGGTTGGATTAGCTTTGGTAACTTTTTTATTTGGTGCATTTTTACAGAGAGATTTGGCAGTGGTGGACAATATAAAATATAGCCTAAACATCGATGGTGGCCGACCGAAGATCGGGCTTATCAATTCTGATTTAGTAAGTGAGAAAGAGCTTAAACAATATTCGGATTTGCAAAAATCAGTCCCGGCTGGAGAAATAATTATTGCCCGACTCGACAAGAATTTTTTGTTTGATTTTAAAAGAAACAGGATTTATATAAATGATTCGCCGGGTGGATCCAGTTTGCCTCCCGGAATTCCATTAAAAAGCGGTAGCGAATCTATGGCTAACTATTTTTTATCCCACAATATTAAATATATCACATATTCTTACGGAAATGAGGCAAATTTTTCTTTTGCGTCCGTATCTGGGATGCTGAAACCGCATGTAAATCGGTTATTGCGCTCCATTACCGAAAATAGTTTAGCTTTTCAGGATTACACCATGGAATTAAGCAAAACAAGAAAAATAATTTATGATGACGGAAAAAATTTTGTAATCGATTTATCAATTATAACTAAATAAAATTTAATTTTTAATAATGATCTATGAAAATACTTGGTTTAAGCAGTTATTCCCATGAGGCCAGCGCCGCTCTTATTGTTGATGGTCAGTTAGTCTCATTTGTCGAAGAAGAGCGCATTAATCGTGAGAAACATACATGGAAATTTCCAAAAAATGCAATTACCGCCTGTTTAAAAGAGGCCAAGTTATCTATTAGGGATATTGACCATTTTACTTTTTTCTGGGTGCCATCCAAGGAATTAACCGGTAATTTATTACATTTTGCAAAGTTTTTTCCAGAGAGTATAAATCTATTTAAAGCCTCGTCCGGTTCTGATGATTTAACTTTTTTAACAAGATTAAATTTGATGCGAAACATCGGGCGTACTTTAAAAAATGAGTTTGGTTTATCGCAGATACCGCATGTTCATTATATCGAACATCATTTATCTCATGCGGCCAGTGCTTTTTTTGTTTCTCCTTATCAGGATGCTGCTATTTTAACAATGGACGGTCGCGGTGAATCAACGTCAACATTCTTGGCGGTCGGACATCAGAATAAAATTGAGAGGATAAAAGAAATTAAAGTTCCGCATTCTTTGGGACATTTATACGCAGCCGTTACCGATCATTTAGGATTCAAACCTTTTTTTGATGAGTGGAAGGTTATGGGAATGTCCGCATATGGAAAAAATACTTATGTTAAAGATTTTCAAGATGTGGTTTCTTTGCTCAGCGACGGAACATATCGGCTTAATTTGGAATATTTTAAATTTCATACCCATGGCCAATCTCAATGGGTGAGTGATTTGTTCATAAAAAAATTTGGTCCTAAGAGAAAATATCAGGATCCATACGAACCACGACATTATGATATTGCTTATGGATTACAAAAAATTGTAGAAAATGCCGGAGTAAATTTAGCCAAACATCTATACGAAATAACGCAACTTCCCAACCTTTGTATGACCGGCGGAGTTGTTTTGAATTGTCTAATGAACAAAAGAATAGTCGAGGAGACGCAGTTTAAGGAATTCTTTTTTCAGCCAATTGCCAATGACGCAGGAACATCTTTGGGCAGTGCTTTGTATTTTCATCATCAAATTCTTAATCAGCCCCGTAAATTCATTTTTGATTCGGTTTATTGGGGGCCACAGTATAGTCCGGCGGAGATAGAAGATGTGCTAATCAAAATGAGGGTTAAATATAAACGCTGTGATAATATTGCACGAGAAACAGCCCCACATATCGCCCAAGGTAAAATTGTTGGCTGGTTTCAAGGGAGAATGGAGGCAGGTCCTCGAGCTTTGGGTAATCGCAGTATCGTCGTCACTCCCGTTAACTCAGCAATGAAGGACAAGCTTAATGAACGCGTTAAAAAACGCGAGCATTTTCGTCCGTTCGCGCCATCAGTATTAGAAGAAAAAGCATCGGAGTATTTTAATATGCCCAAGGGGCAGTTATCGCCTTACATGATTCTTGTTGCCGATGTAAAGGAATATAAAAAGAATGTTATTCCAGCGGTTACGCATGCTGATGGGACATCGCGGGTTCACACGGTAAACCGAAATACTAATCCCCGATATTGGGAACTAATTTCCGAGTTCGAAAAAATTACCGGTGTCGCGGTTATTATCAATACTTCTTTTAATGAGAATGAGCCAATCGTCTGTACACCACAGGATGCAGTTAGTTGTTTCTTGAGAACGGAGTTTGATGTGTTGGCTATCGGAGATTTCTTGGTTGAAAAATAAACAAGAATAAAGATTACCATTCATTACACAAATTTTTTAGTCAATAATTTATTCTATATATGAGTGAAGTATTTAGACCAATTTCAAATACACCGCCGGACACAGTGATAAATACAATTAAATTTTATGGCAGAATGATTATAGATTTGCAAATATTTACCATTTTTAAAGATCTGAAAAAAACCGTAGTATCTTTTGAAGGAAATATATTAGACATTGGGTGTGGACTATCTCCATATAAGTTTTTGTTGAAAACTGGGGGGGGACACGATATTTCGGCATTGATATTGTGGATGCAGATAAATTTGATTATAAAAATTCAAGCATCACACCTTTTGATGGCGAAGAAATTCCCTTCGAGAATGACAAGTTTGATGGGTTAATGTGTACGGAAGTGCTTGAGCATGTTTATCACTACCAAAAATTAATAGATGAAATGTATCGTGTTATGAAAAAGGGAGGAATGGGTATTTTAACAGTTCCGTGGGGCGGTAGATACCATTACATACCTTTTGATTATTTCCGTTATACGCCCAGCAGTTATAAAATTATGTTTGACAAATTTAGCAAAGTGGAAATTTCGCCCAGGGGAACAGATATTGCAAATATTGCTAATAAGTTAATTGTGATCTGGGCAAGAGGGATTGTGCCATTTAAAATTTTTAAATTAATTTTTTTACCAGTTTGGATAATCTCATTATTATTTTTGGGTATAGTTGTGGTTCTGGCTCACTTATCATTGAGTTATAATATTGGGAGCCAAGATGATCCTCTCGGATATACAATTAGAATAGTAAAATAATCAAATTGTTGGTTTAAAAAACAAGAAGTATAAAATATGATTATAACGAAAATTAAGTGCGGGCTCGGCAATCAGATGTTTCAGTATGCGTTGGGTAGGCGTCTGGCGCTGGACTGGAAAGACGAACTAAAGGTTGATTTATCTTGGTTCGATAATATTCAAGTTGGCGACATACCCAGGGAGTTGGAGATCGACGATTTTAATATTGTTTTAAAAGAAGCTACTGAGTCGGAGATTGCCAAATCATCGCCGTATTTTTTTTCGAGGACAGTCGATAAAATCCGCGGATGTATAAACAGAAATCATTTTTATCATTTCTATCCACAGATTTTAAAAAAGAAAAAGAACATCTATTTAGATGGCTATTTTCAAAGTTATAAATATTTTGAATCAATCAGGCATGTATTATTAGCGGAATTTATTTTAAAAAGTGGTTATCACCAAAAAGTTGATGAAATAAAAGTGGCAATTGAGAGTGTTGATCAATCTGTGGCCATGCATATTCGTCGCGGTGATTACGCTACTATACGAAAAGGATATCACGGGTTGTGTGATTTGTCTTATTATCAAAAAGCCTTGGCGATGATAAAAAGTCATTACCCGAATATTACATTATTTATTTTTTCGGATGATATTGAGTGGGCAAAAAGTAATTTAAAATACGACAGTCCAATGGTGTTTGTCTCACAACCAGAATTATGTCCCGCAGAAGAAATGTGGTTGATGAGTCTGTGTAAACACCACATTATTGCTAACAGCACATATAGTTGGTGGTCGGCGTGGCTCAATCAAAATCCAGAAAAGATTGTCATTGCTCCCAAGCGCTGGATACGGGCAGCTGACATCAACACCGAAGATTTAATTCCGAGTAATTGGCTGCAAATATAAACTATGTCGCAGGTGAGTGTTATAATGGTTTCTCATAATCGCGATAATTTTATCGGGCTTGCGATTGATAGTGTTTTGTCGCAATCATTTTTTGATTGGGAGATGATTATTATTGACGACTGTTCGACAGATAATACCGGTGCACTCGTTGGCAAGTATGGCGACCCTCGAATTAAATATTTTAAAAATGAAAGCCGAATGGGTATTGTGCAATCGCGCAACAAGGCTCTATCGATCGCGCGTGGTGAATATGTGGCAATATTAGATAGCGATGATATTTGGCAGGATAAAGATAAGCTTAAAAAGCAGGTTGAGTTTCTCCAAAATAATCATGATTATGTTTTGTGTGGAGGAATGGCTGAGATTATTGATGGGAGCGGTAAAAAAGTTGGAGAAATAAATTTTAAGGAAAAAGATGATGAAATAAGAAAAATAATGCTATTAAGCAATCAGCTTGTTCATTCTTCGGTGCTGTACAGAAAAGATCCGGCGGTCGCGGTCGGTGGATATGGTAATTATGAAGTGGGGGAGGACTATGATTTGTTTTTAAAATTGGGTTTGGTTGGCAAGTTTAAAAATTTGTCTGACCATTTAGTGTTTTACCGTCGTCATACTGGTGGGGTGACATGGCACGATCGACGAAAATCCGCGTTGTGCCATTTAAAAATTATAATTCAATATCGTAACAGATATCCTAATTATCTTTTTGCCGTACTCAAAGCCTATGTACGAGTAATAATATCATGGTAGTATGAAAATCCTCCACCTCATCACCAAATCCGAACTGGGCGGGGCGCAGACGCATGTAGCTCAACTTTGCAATTATTTTAAAATGAACGGAGTCGATGTAGTGGTTATGAGCTATCCGGGTGGGTGGCTGGAAGATGAGGTTAATAAAATAGGAGTTAAGTTTTTTCCAAATAAATATTTTTCCAATAGTCCCAATCCCATTAAAATTTGGTTGGCGGCCAAGGAGATAAACAAAGTTTTGCTGAGCTTTGCTCCTGACATCGTTCATTGTCACGGCTCCGCTGCGGGCGTGCTAGGGCGATTGGTGGTTCGTGGTAAAATAAAAACAATTTTTACCGCTCACGGATGGAGTTTTAACAAGGGGGTGCCATTGTGGTTGAAGGTGTTTGGCGTCATCAGTGAAAAAATTTGTGGATTTTATACATCAAAAATTATCGCGGTATGTAATTTCGTGAAAGAGTACGGGATAAAATATCGGGTAGCCGAATCGGATAAATTTACAGTTATTTATAATGGTATCGAAGTCGTTGATGGTAGATCCGTTGCTCCGCTCAGGGTAGCAGACAATCGTGGTAAGCAGAAGATAAAAATGGTGTTTGTCGGTCGTCTGGCAGCTCCCAAAGACCCGTTTATATTGATGGAAGCCCTTGCTAAAAGTGCAATTAAAGATGATGTTGAATTAAGTATCATTGGATCGGGTCCACAAGACAGCCGGGTAGCGAAACAAATGAATTCATTAGGATTAACCCAAGTAAAGCTTCTCGGATCCTTGCCCCGCCATCAAGTATTTGATATATTAAAGCAGTCTGATGTATTTGTATTAACCACCAATTGGGAGGGTTTTCCGTACGCAGTGCTCGAAGCAATGAGTTGTGGTCTGCCGGTGATCGCATCTGATGTGGGCGGTATTAAAGAAATGATAACACCCGATACGGGAATTTTGGTAAAAAAAGGTGACGCCAATCAATTAAAAATGGCCTTAGAAAAGTTAGTATTAGATTCTGAAATGAGGCGACGAATGGGTGATGCCGCTCGAGAAAAGGTAATAAATAGTTTTTCATTGGATAAAATGTTTCAAGAAACTGCCAAAGTTTACGAAGAAGTATCACGATAGATTCCCATTCGGCTGTCGCTCAGGGCAGGCTTTCGATTCGCGGAGTTTACCCTGAGCAGAGCCGAATGGGCTTCGCTCAAAATGACAAATAAATGATTTATGAAAAAAAATAACCAAATGAAAGTCGGAATATTGGGTTATGGCGAGGTGGGCAAGGCCATCGCTAATTTTATTAACAAGCCACTGATTAAAGATATCGGCCGTGACGATTTTATCGGTAAGAAGATCGGGGTTTTGCATGTTTGTATACCTGATAGCGTTAATTTTGAAAAAATTGTCGGTGAAAATATATTGTCAACCAAACCAAAGTTGGTGATTATTCATTCTACTGTGGCCGTCGGTAAAACAAAGAATTTGTTTCAAAAGTTTGGCAATGTCGTCCACTCACCCGTTAGAGGCGTTCACCCCAATCTCTATCAAGGCATTAAAACTTTTATTAAATTTGTCGGAGCTGACAACAAAAAACTGGGAAAAAAAGCGGCTGAACACCTGCGCGAAATCGGTATAAAAAATGTAAAAGTTTATACACCATCCGCGACTACCGAATTGGGGAAATTATTAGACACTACTTATTACGGGTTTTGTATCGCGTATCACGCCTATGCCAATAAATTATGTAAAAAAACGGGCGCGGATTTTGAAGGTGCAATGACTGATTTTAATATTAGTTACAATGAAGGATATAAAAAATTAGGTAAGAAAAATGTCATTCGACCGGTTTTGTATCCACCCCAAGACGACAAAATTACCGGACATTGTGTGGTACAAAATACTGAAATTTTAAACAAGATTTTTGGGGAAGACGAAATACTGAAATGTATTTTGAGGCACAAGTAGTGAAGATTCTTCGACTCCGCCCTTTGGGCTTCGCTCAGAATGACAATTTTCTATTTTACTAAACTAAAATTATGTCCCACCTCATCGTCACCGGCGGAGCCGGATTTATCGGCTCGCATCTCACGGATAAATTAATCGCGCTTGGTCACTCCGTCACTGTGGTGGATAATTTAATGCTCGGCAAGAAGGAATTTATCAACAAAAAAGCGAAGTTTGCTAAAGCCGATATTCGCGACTACAAAAAATTATCAAAAATTTTTAAAAGCGCCGATGCGGTGTTTCATCTCGCTGCCGATCCGCGCTTGCCGGTTTCGATCGAAGATCCGATCGGCACCCATGAGATCAATGTCACCGGCACGCTCAATGTCCTCATGGCGGCTAAGGAGAACAGTGTCGCCAAAGTTATTTTTTCATCGTCGTGCGTCGTTTATGGCGATCAGCCTTTGCCGATCAAAGAGGGTGATTCATTTCATCCGGTGAGCCCTTATGGGTTGCACAAATTAATGAGCGAAAAATATTGCCAAATTTTTAGCGCGCTCTATGGTATTAAAACCGTGTGCCTGCGTTATTTTAATGTCTATGGCCCGCGCAAGCTCGATGCCGGCGGTTATCCGATGGTGATCCCGATTTTTCTCGGTCAAAAAAAACGCGGTGAAAAACTGACCATCGTTGGTGATGGTGAATCCACGCGCGACTATGTGTCGGTATATGATGTGGTGGAAGCGAATATCAAAGCCTGGCAATCGAGCGTGGACGACGGGCGGGGGATAAACATCGGATCGGGACAGCAGGTGAGTGTGAATGCGATCGCGCAAATGATTGGTGGCAAGACGGTCAACATTGCTCCACGATCTGGCGAAATGAGATTTGTGCAAGCGGACAATTCGTTGGCCAAAAATTTATTAGGCTGGGAACCAAAAGTGAAATTTGAGGAGGGGATCGAAGAGCTGAAAAAAGCATGGGGATTATAAATAACAAAAAAGAGCCTCGTGGCTCTTTTTTTGTATCGATTTTAGATTCATCGGTTCACTCCGGATGACAACGGCTTACGCCACCACATGCGCGTATTTCGCGAGTTTGAGTGTGCCGTCGAAGCGCAGGCGTTTGGACTGAGTGAATTTCACCTTGCCGTTCGCTTTGGCGAACAGGGTGTCATCGGTGCCTTTGGCGACATTTTTGCCCGGGTGAATGCGAGTACCGCGTTGTTTGACGATAATCATGCCGGTTTTGATGGCTTGGCCATTATGGACCTTGACTCCGAGGCGTTTGGCCTGTGAATCGCGGCCCAATCGGGTAGAGCCACCTGCTTTTTTATGTGACATATGGGATTATATCAAAAATCAAAGATAATAACTCAAAAATATAGTAGCGATATTATAGCGTATTTCAACAACCTTGTCAAGACGGAGTTGGGGTGGTAGAATAAAAGGGTAAATTATCGGTATAAACTCGATTTATCGCCAAAAATCGCTATTTTTACTTTATAATTTTTTATATTTGATTTTTTTATGTTTTACTCCCCTAAACTGTTTGTCCGTGATTTGTGGATCGGCATTCCGCTTGTCGTCACAGTCAGTTGTGTAGCGATTGTTTCGTGGTATGTCGTCGCCCATATTCACCCCACCGACGCCCAAATATTTTTACACTACAATGCCATTTTTGGCATTGACCTAATTGGCCCTTGGTGGCAGATGTATTTTTTACCGATTTTTGCCACCGCGATTTTTTTGATAAATTTTTCCGTGGCGCTATGGTTTTATCGCGCGGACAAATTTTTGGCGCGCCTGCTCGCGGTTCTCGCGGCGGTGTGGGAAATATTTTTGGTAGTCGCGACGATTTTGATAGTGGGGTTAAATATTTAAAAATAAATTCAGTGTCGTTAATATATTGCGTCCAAGCGACACTGCGCAGCACAAGGAGCGGGACGCAGTATATTAACGACACTGAGCCATTATGCGTATTCTCGTCACCGGCGGCGCCGGATTTATCGGATCCAACTTCATTCGCCATATTTTAAATAAATACCCGGGTTATTCGGTGGTGAATTTAGATTTGCTTACCTATGCCGGAAATCTGGAAAATTTGCGCGATCTGGAAAAAAAACCGGCATACACTTTTGTCCAAGGCGACATCGCCGATAAAACATTGGTTGACCAGCTTGTAAAAAATACCGACGCCATCGTGCATTTCGCCGCCGAGTCGCATGTCGATCGCTCGATTTTGGACAGCTCGGCTTTTATTCATACCAATATCATTGGCACGCATACTTTGCTTGAAGCCACGAAAAACAATGGCCTGAAACGCTTTCATCATGTTTCTACCGACGAAGTCTATGGCGCGTTGTCACCGACTGATCCGGCCTTTTGCGAAACCACGCCCTACAGTCCGCGCAGTCCGTATAGCGCCAGCAAAGCCGCGTCCGATCATTTGGCGCGCGCGTATTTTCACACCTACAATTTGCCGATTACCATTTCGAACTGCTCCAACAATTACGGACCCTACCAATTTCCCGAAAAATTACATGGGTTGTTTATTACCAATTTGCTCGAGGGCAAGAAAGTCCCGGTGTATGGCGATGGCCTTCAAGTGCGTGATTGGCTTTTTGTCGAAGATCATTGTCGCGCGATTGACATGATCCTTCATGATGGAAAAATTGGCGAGACCTATTGCGTGGGTGGAGCATGCGAAAAACCCAACATTGAAATCGCTCGCGCTATTTTGCGTTGGCTGAATTTGGGGGATGAGATGATCGAGCATGTCGCGGATCGCCCCGGGCATGATCGTCGATATGCCATTGATTTTTCGAAAATAAAAAATGAGTTAGGATGGAGTCCCGAGGTGGATTTCGAACAGGGCATGAAAGCCACAGTCGAGTGGTATCAAAATAATCGCGCCTGGTGGCAAAAAATAAAAAGCGGGGAATATTTGGATTATTATAAAAAACAATATCAAAAATAAATTTATGAAAAGTAAAAAAATGACAGTGGCGGTGCTCGGCACCGGTAATATGGGGACAGCGCTCGCGGTGATGCTATCGCGGGGCGGACATAGCGTGCGTCTGTGGAATTATGAAGGCGACCAAGAGCCGCTCAATCAAGTGAGAGAAGCGCGTGAAAATAAAAAATATTTGCCGGGCGTGTCATTGCCGGAAAATATCAGCGCTGAACCGGATTTGGAAAATGCGGTGCAGGGCGCTACAGTGGTATTTTTTGTAGTGCCGAGTAATTTCGTGGAGGCGATCATCAAACGAGTGGCTGGTTTTTTGCCTTGCGGAGTAGTGTGTGTGGACGCGACCAAAGGCATGGATGAGAAATCGCTCGGATTGACAAGCGATGTAATCGAAAAATTATTGCCAAAATGTTTGAGTCAAGCAGTGGTCAGTCTCTCGGGGCCGGCGATCGCGACCGATATGGTCAAGGGTGGGTGGACGGCGATGAATATCGCGTCCAAAAGTGAGCGCGCGCTCACCGTCGTGCATGAGGTACTCGCCGGCGATACGCTCAAGCTGATCGCCACGAATGATATGGTCGGCGTGGAAGTGGCCGGAGCTTTTAAAAATGTGTATGCGATCGCCATGGGGATTTGCGATGGTCTAAAATATCCACTCAATACCAAATCCGCTTTGTTGGTCATCGCTCTCCAAGAAATCGCCGGACTGATCAAAAAAATGGGCGGACAGCGTGAGACCGTGTATGGTCTCGCCGGGCTTGGCGATCTCGTCGGCACCGGACTTTGTGGCACCAGCCGCAATCGTCGGTTTGGTGAATATTTGGCTCAAGGAAAAAGCAAAGACGAGGCGACCAAAGCAGTGGGGCAAGTGGTGGAGGGGATCAACGCCAGCCGAATTTTAAAAAAATTGAGCGTGAAACACAAAATAAAAATGCCGTTTGCGGATATGGTGCACGCGATTGTATGGAAAGAAAAAAATTCCGCCGGCGCGCTCTCGGATTTTTTGCGCCAGCTGTAAATTTAAAACGAGTAATTTTTGCCAGTGACACTCGTGACACGCTCCTTGTGCTTCGCAGTGTCGCTTTGTCACGAGTGTCACTGGCAAAAATATATAAAATAATATGCCACACTCCGGTCGCAACGACAACTCCATTACCGTCCTCGCCGTCGTTTTTTTATTACTCTCGATCGCCATCGTCGCGCGCCTATTTGTTTTGCAAATATTGGAATATAGTTATTATTCCACCCTCGCGCTCGACACGCACGAAATTTATAAAAAACTTTATCCGGAGCGCGGAAGCATCTATTTTCAAGACACGCGCTCGGGCGATATTTATCCGGCCGCGGTGAACAAAGAATATTTTTTGATCTATGCCGTTCCCAAAGACATCGCGCCGTCAGCCGTGCCGACCACCACCGACGCGCTCGCGCAAATTTTAAATTTTACCCCGACGGAAAAAGACGCTCTCCATCAAAAACTGGCCAAGCACGATAGCGTCTATACGGTCATCGCCAAAAAACAAACCGATGAAACGGTGCAGAAAATCAAAGCTTTAAAATTACCCGGTATAAATTTTGTCGGCCAGCAGTTGCGTTTTTATCCGGAAAATGATTTGGGAGGCAATGTGCTCGGGTTTACCGGTTTTGACGAGAGCGGAAATCTGCGCGGGAGCTACGGACTCGAAGGGTATTGGAACAAAATCCTCGCCGGTCAAGGCGGATTTTTATCAGGCGAACTGGGCGCGCGTGGCGGATGGATCGAGCTCGGCAGTCGCACCGTGATCGACCCTATCGACGGCGCGGATTTGGTTTTGACCATCGACCGCAGTCTCGAATTTAAAGCTTGCGACCTCATTGCCGCCGGCCTCAAAGAATACTCGGCTCAAACCGCCAGTGTGGTTTTACTCAATGCCAAAACCGGCGCCATTCTCGCGATGTGCAGTGTGCCGGATTTCGATCCCAATAATTATTCCAAGGTTGATGATCCGACTAAATTTAACAACACCACTATTTTTACTCCCTACGAGCCCGGGTCGGTTTTCAAGCCGATCACGATGGCGATGGCGCTCGATATGGGGATAGTGTCGCCCTTTACGCCGTTTACCGATCCGTGTCATCGTTACATCAACGGCTACGATATCCGCAACGCTCTCGAAAAATGTTATGGCGCGACCACGATGACCGGGGTTTTGGAAAATTCGATCAATACCGGTATGATTTGGGTGGAAGAAAAAATCGGCAAAGAAAATTTTAAGAAATATGTGGATCGATTCGGGTTTGGAGAAAAATTGGGCGTGAGTCTCAATACCGAGACCAAAGGCAATGTGTCACAGCTCGAAAAAAAATCCGATGTCGGCTATGCGACCGCCAGTTTCGGGCAGGGGATCACGGTGACTCCGCTTCAGCTCGCAAGTGCCTACGCCGCTCTCGCCAATGGCGGGCAAATGCTTCGGCCGTATATCGTCGCCGAGACGCGTCATAGTGATGGGCGCGTGGAAAAAACCAGCCCCGAAATCGTGGATAAGATCGTGTCACCGCGCGCGTCGAAATTACTTGCCGGCATGTTGACTTCGGTCGTGGAAAAAACCTATTTTCGCACGGTCAAGCTCGCGGATTATTATTTAGCCGCGAAAACCGGCACCGCGCAGATCCCCGGCCCCGGCGGATATTCCGAAGACACCAATCACACTGTGGCCGGATATTTTCCCGCCGGTGATCCACAGTTTGTGTTGGTAGTGAAGTTTGAAAAACCCCAGCGCGCGTGGGCCGAGGGCACGGCCGGGCCGATATTCAAACAACTCGCGGATTTTACTTTGAAATATTACGGCGTGAAGCCGGAACGATAAAAAAAGAGCGAATTGGTTATTCGCTCAGTGTTCTTTCTTGGTGTTTTTGGCGATCTCGGCGATCGCGTAGTAAATTCTGTCAAGGACGGCCAGTCCCCCGATTGTCGTACCAGACAGAATCCAGACGACTGCAGTCTGGAAGCTTTTCAGAACCACCATGTCGGTGATTCCAAGGACTACCATCAAGTGGCCCAAGATAATCCCGATTACGGGTATCGACTCTCGTTTCATTCCTGCCTCCCAGAGAGATTGTACTATGAAAATAGTAGCAAATATACACTAACTTGTCAATGGTACTGGAATGTCGTAATATTAAGATGGTTTGACCGTGAATATATGTGCCAAAGCGACACTGCGAAGCACAAGGAGCGTGGCACATATATTCACGGTCAAACACTTTGTTTAATAACTTGTTTATGATCAAGACATCAATCGTCTATTTGCTGAAATATTTTTCCAAAAAAATTGTTTCCAAATACAGCCCCGATATCGTCGGCATCACCGGATCAATCGGCAAGACCTCGACCAAAGACGCGACCGCGGCGGTATTGTCGGCGCGTTTCAATGTGCGCTCCAATGTCAAAAATTACAACAACGAGATCGGCGTCCCGCTCACAATCATCGGTTTTGAAGCGACTCCGGGTAAATCGCTTATTGGTTGGGTGCGTGTTTTTGGCCGAGCTTTGGATTTGCTTTTTTGGCGCGATAAAAATTATCCGGATATCCTCGTGCTCGAAATGGGCGCGGACAAGCCGGGCGATATCAAATATCTGACCGACATGGCACCATGCAAAGTCGGCGTGCTTACTTTTATTTCGCACGCTCACACCGAATTTTTCAAGACGATCAAAAAAATCGCGCAAGAAAAACGCGCTATCATCTCGCATCTCGCCAGTGACGGGTTCGCGATTCTTAATTTTGACAATGACCTGGTGATGGAAAATCGCGACAAGACCAAAGCGGAAATAGTCACCTATGGTTTTCGCGCCGGCAGTGATCTACGCGCGAGCGATGTGAATTTATTTTTGGATAAAAAAGATTTTGGCGCCGGCGGGATAAATTTCAAGGTGAGTTATGGCGGTAATATGGTGCCGGCGTATTTGCCGGGAGTGGTGGCCGAACACTTGGTGTCATCGGCTTTGGCCGGACTCGCGGTCGGGATCGTGTTTGGCGTCAATCTGGTCGAGGGGATCGAGGCGCTCAAAAAACTTAGGCCCATCGCGGGGCACATGCGTTTGCTTCCCGGGATAAAAAATACTTTGATTATCGATGATACCTACAATTCCAGTCCCGAGCCGGTGAAGTCGGCCTTAAAGACCCTCGCGAATTTGCCGCTCGATGTCGGCGCTGAGCGTTACGCGGTGCTTGGCGACATGTTGGAGCTCGGACCGGAGACCGAAAACGCGCATCGCGAAGTTGGACTCTCGGTGGCCGAGCATGGGATAGATTTTCTAATTACCGTGGGTGAGGCCAGCAAGATCACCGCCAAGGCCGCGCTCGAAGGCGGGCTCAAAGAACACTGTATCGCGAGTTTTGCTGATTCGGTAAGCGCCGGTAAATTCCTGCAAGAAAAATTGCGCACGGGAGATATTACTCTCATCAAAGGTTCACAAGGATCGCGTATGGAAAAAATCGTGAAAGAAGTGATGGCCGAACCGGAACGCGCTGAGGAATTGCTCGTGCGCCAGGGGCCGGCGTGGATGCGATAATAAATTTCAAATTTTAAATCTCAATTCATTTTTTAAATTTGTGATTTGGTATTTATTTGTGATTTGTAATTTATTATTTGTAATTTCAAAGTTATGATTTCAATGTTAATGATCGTGTTGGAGGTTGCGGCCGTGCTCATTATTTTTTGGTTTATCAATATTACGATCTCATCTTTTATAGGCATTCCTTGTTTGCCAACGCATCGGGCGCAAGCGCGTAAAATGATCGAACTGGCGCGCATCCAGCCCGGTCAAACAGTAATTGACCTCGGAGCCGGGCACGGACGATTACTATTTTTGGCGGCCGAGGCCGGAGCGGAGGCGATCGGCTACGAGCTCAATCCGATTTTGGTTTTGTATATTAAAATTCGCGCGCTTTTGTCTCGGCAAAAAAAGGTGCGGGTGTATTGGCGATCGCTTTATAAGGCCGATGTGTCCCGGGCCGATACGGTGTTTTGTTTTTTGTTTGAGAGCTATATGCGCCAAGTGGAGGAGAAATTGTTTGCGGAAATGCGGCCGGGCGCGAAAATCATCGCGTATGTTTTTTCTTTTCCCAATAAAAAATTTGTTTTAAAAACCGAGGGAGTGCGGGTGTACGAGGTCGGATCTGAGATGGAAAGTAAGACCGGCGCCGTCCATTGACTTTTGGCGAAATTGGGCGTATCATGTCTAAACAATGGCCCGTTCGTCTAGGAACGGGCAGACAGACGGCCCGTTCGTCTATCAGTTAGGACATTGCCCTCTCACGGCGAAAAGACGGGTGCGATTCCCGTACGGGCTACTATGCAAGTTAATCGAATCTTATTACCCAACAAACCGCATTTGGATCCCATCGCGGCTCTCTATGTTTTGGGTCATTACGGCGCGGAACAATTTCCGGGTATTTTTGAGGCGCAAATAAATTTTTGGAGCGAAAGCCGTCCGCCGTCCGCCGAGGAGCTGGCGCAATTCAAAGCGCAAGGCGTTTTGCTCGTGGATATCGCCGGTGGAGATTTTGATCATCATGCCAATACATCCGGCGTCGAGGAGAGTGTCACTGAAATTGCCGGACAATTTTTGGGCGTTCAAGATAAACCCGAGCTGGTTGCCTTGCTAAACTATATTCGTGAAGACGATCTCGAGGGTCTGCACAATCGTTGGGGTGATCTCGCGTATTTACTCAAGAACATGTATAAGCAAGATATTGACCAGGTGGAAGTGGTGAAATACGCTTTGCAGATTATTAATTATTTTCAGATGGGGCAGGAGCAGTGGTTCAATGAGACCGGCCAAGAGTATGAAGAAAAAAGCAATATTTTAAAAATAAAAGGCCGTGGAAAAAATTTAAAAATTTGTGTAATCGAGTCGGATAATTTGCAAGTGGCGAATTATGCGATCACGGTCGGGAAAGTGTCGGTGGTAATCCAACGCCGGACAAGCGGGCATGTGATGATCCTCACTAATAAAAATCACCGTATTGATCTGCGCGACATCGTGGCGCGGATTCGCGCGCGCGAGCTGGAGCTCGGTGGCAATACCAGACCGGTTGATTTGAATAAATTAAGCTTTTACGGTAACAGTAGTCAGATATCAAATTGGTTTTTTCATCGCAGTTTAAATTCATTTTTGAACGGATCGGACGCGCTCAATAAGACCGCGCCGACGAAATTAGACACCCAAGAAATAGTGGATATTGTGACTGATTGTTTGACTGATAGGGGATAAAAACGACCAAAAAATATACACAGGCGACCCCTGTTAGCTAAAATTTAAAAGTGAACATTTTCCCACAATTTAAACTTTAAAAGTGAACAAAGGGCAGATCGGTATTTTTAACTCGTTGCGTCCCCAAATACTGTCCGTGCATCCAGAACCGCA
>Ga0172379_10000827_pt1 | contig 71464 bp, 70 predicted proteins | sample GrowelOW334metaG_FD_119756 | JGI IMG/M metagenome (GOLD analysis project Ga0172379, IMG submission 119756) | Groundwater microbial communities from an aquifer near a municipal landfill in Southern Ontario, Canada - Groundwater well OW334 metaG | ecosystem: Environmental > Aquatic > Deep...
AGTTGGTGCATTATTGTGTTATAATGAGACATAGGGAATCCTCCGTTGGCAAAATTCTTCTAAGCAAAGTAATTTTACCATTCACGAAGGGTTCCCTCTAAATTTTAACCGGACAGGTCTGATTTGCCGATATGTTTAAGCAAGATTAAAAGCTTCTCTGAAGTTTCAATGAAAGCTGCATGAATCTGTTTCGCTAAAGATATCTCTGCATGGGCAGCTCGCTTGGATAGTGTTTCACCTGCCTCATCCCAGAGAATATCTACTACAAGTCCACTGTGGAGCATTCGTTTATCCGTGTTCTTCATGTGATTGCGAAGCAGGATTGCGTAAGCAGTTCCTTTTTTAATTCTGATTCGTATCCATTGTCGATTATCAGTGGGTGACCAATTCCAGCTAATGACCCATGGCCACATTAAAGCGTGTGAAACGGCAACGCGAAAAATCAAGGATCCTTTTGGTAAGTCAGATGGGTAATTCATGGATTTGTCAGCTGTTAAATATTTATCTCTGGAAGAAAAAGCATCATTTTTAGGGATGCCGAATGAAGACTTTATCCGGTGCAATCTCTGCTGCGCGCCTTTGATAAGAAAGTCCTTCATTAGGCTGGCCATCTTTGATGAGGCACTCTCCCAATAAGAAATAGGGCTTATGATCTTTGGGACTAATTTCGATTGCGCGTCTAAAGATTATCTCTGCTTCTTTTAATTTCCCTTCTTTCATTAAAACGTCTGCTAGGCCGAGAGTGCCTCGGGGTGAATTCGGAGCAAGCACAAGTGCTTCCCGATAGACTTTTTCAGCATCGGAATATTTCCCAAGCTGGACATAAATTACTCCCAAATTCTTTAGTATTTGATGCCTGTCCTCGCCAGCAAAAAACAGAGCATCCGTGTGATATTGAATTGCCCGCTTGAAATCCCCACTTCCTAAATATAAAACGCCAAGATTTAATCTAGAGTTGGCACAGATCGCAGGCGAAGGGTAATCGCGGCAATTCCTTGCTACATACTCATAATGTGTCTTCGCTGTGCGCAGTAATGTCTTCTTTTTTTTATCTGCTTCCCAAAGGAATTGTTGGCTAAGTCCGGCGAAGAAATGGAAGTTTATAGCTTCTGTTTTAGTAGTAGGAAAATCGGACAGCAGACTCTCATATAAATCACTCGCCCGACTGTAGTTGTTTTGGACCACAGCAGTGTATGCTGCAATTAATGTGGCCCCCCTTTTTAACTGCCGCGCCGCTTCTTCGGGGCGGATTTGTGGCCCCCGTGGTGCACCAGTCACTATCAAGGGGCCCACTTCATGATTAAATTGATCGATGTTGGGAATAATCGTTTGGAATACGCTAAGTGTCTCTTCGTCAGACAATTTGCCGACACGCCCCCACACGATGATGGAAGCATTAAGGCGTGCTGCTATCGCTTGTGCTTGTTTGTGATTCTTGACAACAGTTTGTAGCTCCTTGATATCGACTTTGTCAGCGGAAGGAATTTTCATCTCTAAACGAAAAGCATCCATTAATGCGTTACGTCGGGACCAATCAGGATCACCCGCAAATTCTGCAAACCAAATTCCGACAACTCCTGTTGGAGTTGAGTCTGGGAATGCCCACTCAAACCAAGCTGTGGGGGGGTCAATAGCAATCGGCCCCGGAAGGGAGATGGGATTTTTGGCCAAGATCAACCACGCCAGGAACGAAAGCCCTCCGATACCTATAAACGCTTTCACATAAGAACCGATGTGTAAAGTCTCAGCTCTTTTCTTTGGCATGTTATTGTGGTGGTCTCTGCGCAAGATTTTAGCTCTTTGCGTTCCTAAGCCATATTATTGTTATTCCGCAGAGGCTTTAGAAGCTTGCAGATATATAATGCGCGATGGAGCTTCAAACCTTGATTTCCCGCCGGAAAGGAAGGTATGGTTTATTATAGGAGGAGTTATAATGCAAAGAAGAGAAAAACACAAATCCCCCGAAAAACTTGGCCCCAACTGCCAAAAACGACGCCCGGCTACAATCGCCGGGCGTTCTGACGACCCTTTGCCACTCGCTCGACGACGATTCGGAACAGTGGTAAGGGAATTACCGAGTAAGAAACGGGAACGACACCCTCCAAATACCACCCCCGATAGCCCGGAAACTGTTCCTTCCCAATGGGAAAACCACTGGATTCCGGAACTAACCCTCACTTTTAGCGCAGTTTTGAGCCCTATCGCGAACGGGGAACGGATTATCCGGGAGGTGGTCGATTCGCCTCAAAATCCGGATTTTACGGCCTCTGACAAAAAGTTTATATCCCATCGTCTTAGAGAACGACGGGATTGCCACCAATTGACCCAAACCGGAGTGCCAGTCAGGGTTCTTCATAGGGAAAACGACCTTGTAGCGGTTCACAGCCTAGCTACAGACAATCGGATTACCCTGCCCCAAGGCTACCAGCTTCTGCCTTTTAAGGCCGCCGGTGCGGCCTGTGGTGCCCGCCAGAGCCCATACATGGGCCCCCGCGTCAATCTACGCCATGATCCGGCCCCACCCAAGCCCTTAGCGCCCATAATCGACGCCTTGCTGCTGAAGGGGGGCCTAAGCATGAAAGGAATAGCCAGAGAGCTTCACAGGCGGGCCAGTGCGGCCTGCAGGGGAAAAGATGTGGCGGCGAATATCCGGGCGAGGGTTTATTGGCTACGAAAGAGAGGGCGTCGGCCTGCTTTTAGATGCTGCGCTCGGGGTCTTGCCGAATCCTGATGCCACTATCGATCGGCTCAACCCAATACTCTATATCCACGGGCAACTCCTTTCGAATAATGGGGGCAGCAGCGTGTTGGTTATGAACGAGCACTAACGATTGTTCTGGTTGACAATACATAAATAATTCGTTCCTGTGGGCCGCCAAAATGGCACTTACATAAGAGAAATTCTTGCCCATAAAAGGGGTGGTAGTTACGGTGCTTTTGTTGAGCTTCTCGACCTCGGGACGATACTGCAGATCGCTCGTGGTTTTTTCAGGTTGACCTATCGTAAAATGTACCTGTTGTGGACCGATTGGATAGACGGCCTCGACAGCGGCCGGAAAGGTGGATATGCCGTCGAATCCAAATGCTCCTAGCTGGCAAGAATTAATGGCAATTATGCAGGAATCTTTTGGCGTAATGATACCTGCTTCGTGGTATTTTTGAATGCACTGGGCCTTCACGTGGAAGGCAGCGGTCCACCGCAGGATGATTTGCTTGCTAGGCACCTCCCGAACTTCAAGTTTCTCTCCAGGCTTCCACGGTTGAGGGGTGATATCCGGTACCTTGTCAGGTCCACTACCAGGGCCGGGCGCGATGGCCTCTATGAATAGTTTGCGGTCGGGTAACTGAATTGCGATGTCGGGCCCTTCAGACTTGTGAGCGAGTAACTTGAATCCCTTGTTTAATAACCAGCAGCCGAGATGCATTTCCCAGTAGCGTTGCTGAAATTTGCCAGGTTCGTTGCTTTGGAATTCTGCTTGAAAATTGGTATCAGCGAATGGTTCAAATATTTTCCACAGGGCGTCTATATGCTTTATCGCTGCAAGGCCCTTCTCGGTCTTTGGGTAGTGTGTCTCAAGCCATTTTGAAATATCATTCATAAATCTCGAATGCAGTTCCATTGATATCGCTGGCGCTGCAGTTATTTCTAAAAGCTGGGGTGTTTTGTTTAATTAGACTTCCCACGCCCCAAGTTCTATAAATATGTTTTTTGCCAGGGGATTTTGACTCATTAAAACGACAATTCGTTTTGAAAACACTTCCTTAAACATTTTAAGAGTCTTGGGAAGTACGACAGGAGAAGTAAATAATTTACTGAAAAGTTCTGATAAATTATCTTGCATAACCAATAATAGGTGAAGAAATGCAAGAACGTGTATCTCCTGGACTGCGTCGTTATCAAAATAATCAATTTTTATAGTGATGTCCTCGGCAGATTGGTCTGCTGCGCTTAGATGACGGCTATAATATTCAGGATTGGGATGAACGAAGTCATCATTAACTTTCGAAAGCACAGATCGAATCTGTGAAGAACACCGCAAGCTCTTGGATTTCAATGCTTTCCCTGTATAATTTTTTATATATGCTTCGCGGTTTTTATGTCGCTGGTTCCATATAGTTGCATTGGCCGGGTCATCGAGCCATTTGCCAATGATCAATATGCTCTCAATCCCCGGCCTTAACAAGACCCACCCCTGATAGGACTGATCTCGAGAAAATAATTCAAACGCGGCTCTCGCCTGTCGTTGTAGGAATACAATGAATGGAATAAGGCTGATATGCGAGTAACCGTGGGAATCGCGCTTTTCTGACAGGGGGCGTAGCAGTGAATCAAAATTATCATCAATATCCATAAATACTTTTGCTAATACGCCATGTTGAATTAGAAAAGTTTCGGAGTTGTATGCGAGCGTCGCGCGATAGTCTAGGATTTTATTTTCCATATTTTATTTGAAGCATTCTTCTTTTAGGATCTTCGCAAATCTTCAACCAGAACAGGAATCGGGTCAAGAGCTTCTACATAGCGGTTAGCCCAGGCCAGCCATAGCCCCAGCTGGCTGTTCGGCGCGACCTCGAGTTTCTTGTTGTCGATCTCGGTCTTGAGAGCAGTCAGAAACCCACGTAGTCGCTGTGTTTCATTCCATTTGGCTGCGGCAATTGTGAATTCATGCCTGCGAGATTCTTCCTCAGCCTCTTGTAGTCGCCGTATCTCCGACAGCTGTCTTTCACTTTGGAGCCGGATACTTCGATCTTTCAGTGCTTTTGCCGCGGCGGCAATGCCATTAACAAATGAGGCCAAGGTCGTGCCTAGGGATTTATTGTCATTGATCGTCCATCGCCTTCTAAGGGCTTCGCTGTAATACTCATCAATGATAAGATGCAATTTCCCAGTAGGTTGGTAATCGAACTTGGTGTATTGCCATTGACTTTCATTGGCTGTCGGCACATGCTTTACTTGATGTGCAAGTTCTTCAATATAGATACGAACAGGATGATCTAGGCCGTCGACATGTGTGCTGTGTGGTTTTTTTGAGTCCTTGCCATCTGCAACAAGAGAGTATCCTTTGGTTTGTAAGCCTCGAGTTAATGCCTCCATTATTTTGAGGGCTTTATCTACGTTTTCAGTGCTCACACGGATATCCAGGGTCCCTAGCATAGAGAAATATACGCGCGGGTATCTGTCAGCTCTGTGGGGTTGTTTGCTGGCTGCGCGGAGCGCGTCGTGCGTTTTCTTCACCAATGGGCTCACGGAATGGAAGTTGTCTGGAAGAGTGAAAACTTCAGGGCGTATGAGCGGAGCAAGTTTGTTGGAGATCGCTTCGACAAATTGTGCGGATTTATTGATAGACGTGGGAATCGTTATTTGAGCAGGGACACCCACTCCTGGTGGGGGGAGAGGGGAGCGGTTAATAGGTCGACCATTTCTAATCTTTTCCCAATAGCCACGAGGAGGTTTAGGAATATTCAACTTTTTGCAGTGTTTAGCTATCGCGACGTCGGAAATGCCATAGATTTTCTTTAGCTTTCTTGTCGGGGTCCTCCAAACTTGCTCATAAAGACCTTGACGAGTTATAGTTCGCATAAACGCCTCGCTATGGACTGTGGGGTTGGCGTGATAAAAAAAATAATCCGGAAATGAACGCTCGCCCTTATATCGGCAGCTTTTGTGGCTCAGGGAATTTAATACAAACCGAATTGTCATTGCTTCTGGTAATCTGAGATTCCGGCTTTGTTGGCAGAATCGCTGAATTTTCTCGGATTAAGAAAATGTGGAAATATGGTTTTCCTGCGGTATCGTAGATTGTCCTCGACTTGAGCTTGCCCAACCGAACCAATTTTCGCGCAGTCAGGGGATTTAAATTGAAATAGCTGCTTAGCTCATGTGTGGAATACCAAGCGTCCCTATTTTTGCAGACTTCCACTGGGATTATTCGCTTTGATAGTGCCTGCTGACAAGCCATGCATTTTATCCCATGCCTATCGTACCAGGTGGCATCACCTGCGATATATGCTCCACAAACACAGCAGGTATAGGTCCCGTCGGTGAGGTGAAATTCTTTTGGCTCATCTTTTAGACGTAATTTGCGCTGGTGCTCTTTAGCCGCTACATCAAACAGAGCCTTATATAAGCCAAATAAATTTCTTGCAGACTCTTCTGCTTCCGCATAGGTAAGTTTCTTGCCATACTTCTTCTCAAAGATGGCCTGCAATTCTATAACTTCTTTTTCAGTGGGGAACATGTCAACCTCCTTTCGGTAGAAGGGCAGTACTGGTTACTTTCCATCAAGTTTAATTCCTTTGCCTTTTGAGCAAAATACCGCCTCAATAGGGTAGTGGTCCGAAATCCGACCTGGCTTTTTGGCATCAAACTTGTCTATTAAGCTAATGGGCGATCGGGAGTGCCGTAGAAGCTTCTTATAGGCGCTTTGTGTGACAATGAAGTGGTCGTAGTTGTTGGCAGGCTTCTTGTTGGGGCGCGATGTCGGCTCGTCAATTAATACCAATAGCTTATTGGGATCATCGGCAAATGCGCCATGCTCGCGGATCATGGCATTTATAGGAAGCCATTTGTTGTCTTTAGCCCGCTGGCTGAAAAGTTTTCCCTTTTCAGAAGGGAGGTTGAAATCTCCGGCAATGACGACATCTGGGTCGTGCTTGGGGGACTTTAGGTAATCCTTGACCCAATCTAATAAAGCGAATAGTTCCGTTTTAGAGGCACGAGCATCTCCGCCCTTAAAGGTTAGGTGAAGGCTCAGCAGCATAAAATCAAAGTCATTGACCCGTACATGGGCCCATCTTACCGGGTGTACCGCCTTGCTCTTCTCTGGCTTCCCCGTTTTGGGGTCAACAAATAGGAATCCTTGGCTTGTTATGGTTGCTCGATCTATTCTGAAAAATATCCCATTGTCTTGGCTATCTGGGGTGTCTTCAAAGCTGGCCTGCCAAGTTCCGCCAGGGAGTAGTCTGCTAAATAAAGCCAATCCATCTGCGTTGGCTATTTCTTGGGCCGCGAAGACAAAGACCGATGTTGAAAAAACAGAAGCATAAGCGGATTTTATTACCTTCTGTCTATCGCCGGACACTTCGCCAAAAGTCTGAATATTCCACGAAACCAGTTTGAAGGGAACGGCACAGTCTTCCGCCTGCGCCTGTGGACCCGATGCCGCTGCAAGTAGGACGCTGAATATTAGAAGCCTGTGCGTCATTTCTGTTCCGTGGGGCAGGCTGTCGCAAGTGAGGTTGTAAACTGGCAAGAAGAGTGAGGCGCATCCTTCCATAGTTGCTGGTCCAATTTTGCTGTGCAACTATAGTCCTCCATGACTGCGGACACACCGCTCTTGCCTTTCTCACACACTAAGATTGCCACATAGGGGTTGCCACGCTGAAGATGTAACTCGTAGTTGGTGAATATGGCAAGAATTTCCGGATCGTGGGCTGCGGCCTTGGTGATGAATTCCGAGTCTGAAAGCTCGGCGGGGGGAGCGGATGACCGGATAAACTCCTCTCCGTAACTGGAGAGTTGTGTGAGAGGGGCAGATAAAGAGTAATACTTTGATTCCTGATTATGTTTGATTGTTTTAGCAGGTGAACATCCGGAAAAAGTGAGGTGAAAGATAATTGCAATTGCGAGATAAATGTAGCGGTTCATGCTTAGCTCCAATATGTTAGTTCTGATGATTCATCGCGGCCTGTGTCCAGATTCCAGTTGGGCATCGACGCCATCAGTTCTGGTCGCTTGTTGAAAATTGATTGAGCGATACTATTCCACGCCTGGGCAACATTGCCGACGGTCTTCTCGAATATCGCATCGTAGTCCATGGCGCCAGTCGGAGTGTTAAGCCCATTGATATATGTTGTGTCAGCTGTTTCCGGATAAACAATGCCTAGGTCTTGCGCAACGTGGCGGGCGAGGGGAATGAGTTTGTCGCCCTCTTCTGCGACCTTATCTACACCCCGTAGAAAGCCCGAATGCCATTTGTCAAACTTTGGAGGGTTGTTCTTGAATTCGGCCGGATGTGTTTTCTCAAGCATTGCTGACCAAAGGGCTTTAATGTCTGGGTCAAGTTTCTTCACCCAAAGGAAAGAAGATCCACATCTGCCTATCCCATTCTTAAGGTGCTCTGAAAGGCCAATTCCGCCCATGTTTAACTGTTTGTAAATGTGAACATCTTGGTTCATCTCGCAAATTCTATGTGGCTTTTCATTGCCGACATACGGTCCAACTTTAAGCTCTATTATTGGGTGAATAGAAACATCCGCGACTACATGTGCCGCATATCCCATTAGCCAGGCGGTTCCTTTTTCTTTTGGCACTCCGGTCATACCACTTAATATTTCTGCTCCAGAGCGTATTACCTGCGTGGTTAGCTCGTAGTGCATGATGTCTGCCCATTTTTTGGCGTTACTACTGCCCAGTGTGAGATATGGGTAATCGGGGCTTACCGCTCCGAGTTCACAGAATCGAAAATGGTTGATGATGGCGGATCGTGCTGCACTAGGAAAATCGGGGAGATTGTCAAAGCGGATGGTTTGTCTAAACAGGTTTACCAATGTTATATGTGCATATGCTGCGGGCATGATTCTCCTTCTCTGCAACTGCCAGAACTGTAGTGGCTCACATTGTTTCCTCGTATGATTGCTTTAGTAAATTAAAAATGTAATTAATATCTGCGTCTTTAGTAATCTTGACCAAGCCCCGATACCCCCAGGCAAATGATGTGACATCACGGACAATTTTCTTTGGGTCCATGTATTTTGGGCTACGTAGTAGCAGATTGATTGAATTTCTCCTAAATTCAAAACGCGCAAAACTTTTAGATGTTTTATAGGTTATTCCGGATTTCTGCGCAGATTTCTCATCAACAGAGGCCAAATCAAGAACACGCTCCCTGATTCGCATAAATTTCTCCAGCAACTCTTCAGTTGTCCTTTTCAAATGATCGTCCATGTTGCGAGGAGGCTGCGGACGCATAATCTTTGGCGTAGGAGCCTTCTTCTCATTATTCTGTGCTACCCCTATGGGATTGACCTCTAGAATGCCGCCTTCATGCAGAGAGTATGTCCAGAGTTCTATACTCTCAGATATCCTGTTCAGTGCATGCGTATCGTAGCGATTAAATGAAGACGCGATTAGAACCACTCGTGGCTGCTCCCAGTTCACGACTATGCGCTTACCTAATTTGTCCGTCACTAGTAGCTCGAAATCTCCTTTGTGATCCAGCATCCAATCCAGGTAAAACAAACCCTGATTAATAACGTTATCCTTTTCGCCCCATTTGTATTCAATTATTACCGGAGAATTGTTTTCATCGATCCCAAGCGTGTCGATCCTGCCGCCATGTTTGGCTCCCGTGCTGAATTCAGTTGCAAGGAATTTAACGCCAAAGATTTCCTCCGAGTTGTTTTCAATAAGCTCCTGTAAATCTTTTTCTCGTTTAAACCCCGACCTTTTAATCTGCTTCGCTTTGCCATCCCCAATTTTAAATAGCGGCATAAGTGTCCATTGGCCTCGCTCTGTAAATATAGCTGGTGCGATCGTGTGACTTTCGATAATCGTTTACAAAAATTCTACAAACTATTTCACCAGACTGTCTTGTTGATGTTTACGGTGAACGAATGTAACATCCTTCCTGCGGCAGTATGCCGCAGGAGGACATCATGTCTAAGAATAGAAAAATCCTAATCACGGAGTTCACCGTCCAGATTTATTCGGACGCCAGCATCGAGTTCAATGGTTTTGACGAATTTCTCTGCTGGAAATTGGGCCACAAACCCAAAGAAGGATTCCTGCCATATGCACGTAAAATTCAGACGTTCGGAATGTGCGCGGAAAGTGGAAAAAAGGCCGATATACACCGTGTTTCTAGACGGTAAAATAGGCCTTGCTTTCTTCGAAGAAACCTTGTAGATCATGATCATACCGATGGGCGGCCGACGGAAAAGGAGGCAGAAGTATGAACCGCAAAGAGTTCGACGAACTGAAGAAACGCGTGACCCAGTTCCAGAACCTGGCGAACGCTATAAGCTGGAGCAATAGAACGAAATGGCCGGGCTACATCATCCAGGGGGACGATGGTCGGTATTGGACCTGCCGCCCGGTCGATTTTGAAAGGCTTATTAAAGCCGGTTACGAAGCGGCGCCGATTCTCTAAACGGGAGGAGCCATGAACTTTTATCAAGACCTTATAGTCAAAGCCACCGGCGCACACAAAACGGATGCGAAATATATCGAGGACATCATGCGGAACGATATCTTCCACTCCACGCTGGACTGGCAGTCGCGGGCGCAGCTTATGCGGGCCGCGAAACAAGCGATGGAACTGCTGGCCGCATATCGGGATGCCGGGTTATTGCCCCTTGCTTCCTAAAGGAGAATTATGAACATCACAATTAAAGTGGAAGCGAAGCTGGAGATGGGGCAGGGCGACATTTACGGAACAGCCTTGATGGGTTATATGCCGTCCGGAACCTACTACACAGACCTCGTGCGCGTGTTTGGCGAGCCGCAATCCGGCAGGTCTCCCGATGGGAAGATTCAGGTGGAATGGTTTGGCCGCATAAACGGCCTGGTCTTCACCATCTACGATTACAAGACCTGCATGATTCCGAAGGACAACATAGATTGGCATATCGGCGGCGACCATAAGCTGACCGCCGCGCTGGTTATCGCATATTTTAAGGAGGCGATGAAGCGGGGTGCCGCGCAATGAAAATTATAAGACGAGGCCGGTATTGGGCGGTCTATGAGGACGGCGGCGAACTGATATGCCTAGCTGTCTACAAGAAAGGTGCTCAGGAAATTGTCCGGCGGCTGGGGCAAGCCGCGAGGATTGAGAAACTCTGGGTGGTGACAAAACCCGATCATCAAAGCAGTCTTGGCGACATCCTGTTCGAAGCCAGCGCCGCGCGCCTTGCCGTAAACAACGGGCTCAAGGAAAATGAGATTCACGCGATTTACTCCAGACATGATGAGGCGGTTCAGGAAGCCGAGCGGATTTTGAGGCCTTATGAGAATCGTAAAGGATTATAACGACCTGGATAAACTGGAACTGATTGAAGGTCGAAAAGTTATCGTGCTGTATTCCAGGCTTATCCATCAGGTTATCAACGGTCAGTGGTCGGTGGTCGGCAGGTTGGATAAAGACGGACGAATTATATACGGAGGGCTATCCGATGAAAATCCCAAAAGATGATGTGCTGGACGCCTTGCTGACGGACTTGGTCGCGGATCAGGTCCGTCGGGCTCTCCAGCTGGGCTTCCGGCGTGACGAAGTTGAAGCGGCGGTCAGAGGCGGCGTCCACCACGGCGTTTGCGAGTTCAACCAGAGCCGGGCGGACGCCCGGGAGACGGCAAAGGTAATCGGGGCGATGCGCCCCAGGAGGCAAAGCCATGAAAGCAACTGAAGCGAAAGTGGGCGAGATGTATCTGTCCCGGACGGGTATCCCGGTCACGATGGTCGGGCCAAAAAATGGGAAGTTCCTCATCAAGCTGAAGACGACCGGCACGTTCACGATGGTGAACGGGGACTATGAACTAAAGCCTTATGAAGAGAAAGGGATCGGCAAGGACTCTAAGTTGCTCCTTAAGGTCAACGGCAAGGGTAAAACGGCGGGCAAGGCCAAAGCAAAGAAGGAAGGCTCACTGGCCGCCATAATAGACCCTTTCCTTCTGGCTGGCGGAAAAACGGTGGCTGAAATCACTGCGGAGTTGGCCAAGAAGGCCGGGGAAGCGGGCAAAGGGAAAGACCTTGCGGCGAACATTCGCGCCAGGATGGTGAGCTACACGCGCAAAGGCTGGCAGGTGGTTAAGGACGACAAGAAGAGGGTGAAAGTCGTCCAGAAGAAGGGATAACTTCATGGAGACATACGCGGAGAAGCTCAAAGCGGGTAAGGAAAGGATGCGGCAACTCTGTATTCAGGCGGCCCTGACCAATACACCGGCGACGGTCAGGGTCGTCCGCATCCGTAAGACGCTGTCAGGCAGGGCCTATAGCGCCGCAGAGATAGCGGTGCCGAGGCCGGTTACCCGGCGGGCCCTGCACATTTTCCTGCACGAGTGTGCCCATGTGGCTTTGGGGCATGTAAAGGCCGATAAAGCCGCCCAGTTTGGGCCCGCGTTGCCCCACGGCGGCCCCGGGTTAGCCCAGGCGGCCTCAGAGCCAAGGGGCAGGCGCAAACCACGCCATGTTGAGGAATACGATGCTGAGCAGTGGGCCTTTGACCGCATGCGGGAGTCTGGCATCCCCATACCCCGGAAATCGCTAAGGCGGGCCAAGAGCTATGTGGCTTACAAGATACGCCAAGCCCGGCGGCGCGGTGCCAAGGCGGTCGACCAGGAGGCTCAACGGTGGGCCGGGGGCGGGACGCCATGACCACGGATGCCGTGCTGGCCGGATTTATTCAGCACCTGCGGGTGGAACGAGGACTCTCCCCATGCACTTGGGCCAGCTACGGTTACCAGATTCGCGGATACCTGCGCTTCCTTGTGGGCCGGGGGCAGACCCCAGTCACAGCTACCCGCGATGATGTTATGGCATACCTGGAGGCCAGAAGGGATGCGCGGCTGGCAAGTAGTTCGCTCTTCGCGGCAGCCATAGCTATCCGGCAATTCCATCGCTTCCTGGCGGAACGGGGCCATGCCTCGACGGATCCTACCATCGGGATGAAGCTGCCCAAATTTAAGCAACGCCTGCCGGAGCCGTTAAGCGTCCCGGAGATGGCGCGGCTTCTTGATGCACCCATAGGCAGTAAATTTAACCATGTTCGAAATAAAGCGATGCTGGAACTCATGTATGCCACCGGCATGCGGGTTTCGGAACTGCTTGGGCTTACGGTGGAGCGAGTTGATTTAGAGGGTTGTTCTGCGCGTGTCTGCGGCAAAGGTGGCCGGGAGCGTATAGTCCCGTTCGGAAATAAGGCCAAGGAGGCCATTCTTTACTATCTGGGTGCCAGGAATCAACTACGGCCTATACCACATGCTGTCCTTTTTATGAATTCGCACGGCCAGGCGCTAAACAGGGGCACGTTTTGGTGGGAACTTAGGCGAATGGCCAAGAAGGCCGGGCTAAAGGACAGAATCACCCCGCATCAAATACGACATAGCTCTGCGACGCATTTGCTGGCGGGTGGTGCGGACATCCGCGTCCTGCAGGAATTTATGGGGCATAGTTCTATAATGACCACGCAACGCTATGCTCATGTCGCATCAGAATTGCTAAAAGAGACCTGCGGTAAAGCCCATCCACGATTTTGAATCTAAAATAGGCATTTTCATCACGACAGTATGGTGTCGGGATGGCCTGCTATACTGTATCCAGAAACATGCATGTAGAGTGCCGTATGGTATCTGTGCTGTCTGCCGAGAGGACCGCAGTGATTTCAGACTTGATGTCGGTGATGTTAGGTGTTTTTAATTGATTTCTCATTGTAATCGTGGCAGTGGTCTCATTAATTTTGTAGGATATTCCCTAGGGAAGATGCCTACACATTCAGAAATGTTAAGTCTTGAGGGCCTGGGCGTTTACACAACTGCCCAGCTTTCAGAAGTCCTTGGATATACCATTCAGCACACGCGATGGCTTATTCGAACGAATAGGCTGAATGCCATCAAAGTGGGAAGGGACTGGATTATTCAGCGATCTGATGCTGCCGCCTATGTCGCTGCCAAAGAGCGCAATCAGGCAACTATAACGACTAAGAGAGGGACATGACTACAACTACCGTTCGTCCAATGCCTAAAATTCGGGTTAAACGAGAGGCCTTAATCACCAATCCTAGCCCTATTCCTAGTGTGGGAACTGCGAAAAATATTTTGCAGCAGAAAGATGAAAAAATTAAAGGCAAGGTTCATCCAAGAAATCCGTTGAATGATTTGACCTCAACAGAGTGGATTCCAGAAACCGTTTCTGTTTGGAATCAAAAAGGGCTTGGTGCAAGTCATGCGGAAGCCCAGATTGAACGTCAGCACCCGGCACCGTTTTCGTTCACAGATGTTGCACGGCTGATTAGGTTTTTTACAAAGAAAGGGCAGATTGTTCTTGATCCCTTTGTTGGTGTGGGATCAACACTGAAGGCGTGTGCTCTTGAAAAACGCCAGGGGATTGGTTTTGAGTTAAATTCTCGATATGTCGACTTAGCAAAGAAGAGGCTTAGAACTGAAGTTACGGATGAAATAGCGGTGAAACAACAGCGTGTCCTCAGGGGTGATGCTCGCAGGCTTGTGGCAGCCTTGCCTGAGAATAGTATTGATTTTGTAGTCACGAGTCCGCCCTATGCCGCGATTCTTCACAAAGAGGATCACAAGGTTAAGCAGGAGCGAACCGCTAAGGGGCTAGATACTCGTTATAGTGACAGTAAACTGGATTTTGGCAACATTAAGGACTATTCGACATTCCTGGGTGAGCTCGCTGAAATGCTTGGAGATTGTGCGAAGGCGCTCAAACCCAAAAAGTACATGGCCATTATAGTTGGCGACTTCAGAGAAAAATCGAAATATGTGATGTTTCATGCTGACTTGGCCCATATGCTTGAGAAATATTCGCTGGGACTTCGTGGCATCACTGTGCTATATCAGAGGCACAAGCGGGTTTTTCCTTACGGTTATCCGTATGCTTATGTTCCGAATATGCACCATCAATTTATCCTAATATTGCAGAATGAAAAATCTGAATAAAACAATCCGTAGTGGTATAGTTGTCGGAGATTGTATCAAGGAGCTGCAGAAGCTTCCGGATGCATGTACTGCCCTAATTATTGCCGACCCGCCATATAATCTGAACAAAAACTTTGGGCCTTGGAAAGAGTCGGACCATCGGCATGAGTGGTTGGACTGGTCTAAGACCTGGCTCGCAGAGTGCAAGAGGGTATTGCGACCAGGTGGGAATATTTTTGTCTACGGTATCCACCATTACATTTGTTGGATTCAGTGTGCTCTGTATGAACTGGGGTTGGACTATCGGCGGCTCATTATTTGGAATTATGAGAATGGTTTTGCAGGATATGTTCGCAGCCTATCTGCTCATTATGAGCCATTGCTATGGTTTTCAGCGGGATCGAATTATACGTTTCATCCAATACGGGAGCCGTACAAAAGTCAGGAACGTTTGAAGTATAAAATTACAAAGAACGGAAAATCATGGCAGCCGAATCCAGAGGGTAGGCTTGCTGGTGATATATGGCGATTCCCCACACTAGCGGGTAGGCGTTTTCGGGATGAGAAGGTTGCTCACCCTACGCAGAAACCACTCTCAATATCCTTTAGGATTGTGAAACACTTTTCTAATCCAGGGGATCTGGTGGTTGTTCCGTTTGCTGGCAGCGGAACTGAGTGTGTCGCAGCGAAATTATTACACAGGAAATATCTTGGATTTGAGCTGAATCCAACGTATGTGGATATTGCCAGAAAGCGTATTCAGACCGCAAGCCTGCCGCCAGTATTGGAAACTACTTCGCTGCGTTGATCCAGCCTCGGTATCCCTTCCCCTCAAGCAGTTTGCGTCCTAATGCTATTTCAAGTCCTTCTTCGATGGAGTAGCTGTCACAATCTGCATAAAAATCAGCCTTCCCAAGGGTCAGTTTGCGTTTTTCCCAGAGCAACAGGAGTAGTGCCCCAACTGTAATCGACTGGATTTTGATGCCTATAATATCACGAACGTCCTTGATTACACGCCAATACTCGGATCGGGTATTGGGAAATGACAACGTCACGATAAGAGGGGTAATGCATTTGAGATTGGCATCGTGGCGAGACACCAAAACGGCGCAGTTATCAAGGATATTCCGTGGAGCATCCAGAGTTGCTCCTTCGGAAAACTCGACCTCTGCTGTCCCAAGGTGAGACGCAACAAAAAGGGCATCCATACGTATATTCGTATCACCATGTCGCCGCATCTCCCATTCAATCCCAAGTGCCCGCATTATATTCCGGACTAAAAGGTTGGGGAACTGAGTTGATGTGCCACGGGAGGGGGATGCTATTCTTCGGTAAATTGTGTTTAAAAAGGTTTCTCCGTTCTTAATAATCGTCCCAGTTACGGGCGCAAGAGCGAAGGCTCTCGAAATCATGTCTGTATGCGATTGTGTGACGGGAGCTTCACTGGAAATAAATCCCGAGTTAGGCTTGTCGTTAACTACAGCACCTTTCGACGTTAGTGTAATTGCCGATACCGGGCATCGCAAAACACAAAGTCCACATGAAATACATGCTGCAGAATTAACGTGGGGAGCCCCGGATGAATCTGGCTGGGTGATGGCGTTTGCTGGGCAAACGTCTGGATTCGTATCACCAGGGAATTTGGAGAGAGACTTATGAGTGTAATCTTGTTTTTGATAGTGTATGCAGGGGGTGTTTGGGCAGTGAATGCAGGCCCCAACACATTCGATCCCGCTTTTAAACTTAATGCGTGTAGGTGAGCCCAGCCCGCAATGGGTTACTGATAACGGGGCACTAATAATGTCCCGTCTTTTTACAATTGAAGATGTGCGTTTAAGAATTTTCAATTTCTAATATTCCTCGAAGATGAAATATAGTGTCTCTCGTCAGAGTGCGTCCGCAAAGGATTCTTGTGGCCGCCAAGTGAATAAGTGATCTAAAATCGATAACACCAATCGAAATCTTATAGGTCGAGTATATGTCGGAGATTAGAGATGATACCTCTGAACGATTATTCGGTGGGTGGTAGCCGACGGCGAGGCTGGTAGTGGAAGCCGTGCTCGGAGCATAGTGGCGAGACATTAGGACAATTTTGTTTTCAAGAGCTTGACGAACTCCTTTGACAGACAAAAACTCCTCTTCGCCAGGGGATTTTATTTCAATAGGTACAGAGTCTCGTTCGTCACAAATTAACGCGTCCATGCGCTGGTAATTGACTCCAACCCGAGAGCAATTACAATCGAAGTCGAGACACTTAAACAAATCCGCGACAGCTGGGTAGAATGTATGCTTGCCCGCACTTTGAAACGAATCAAAGACGGCATCTACCGTTTTTAATAGATCTTTCTTTTGCCCAATCGTGCGAATCATCGTGGCAATGGATGAATCGTTCGTGCCGGATTTGCTTGTGGATGCGGTTAATTTAACACGAGCCGTGAGAGTAGGTCGTGGCATGGGGGTTGCGGTATTTGACGCACCTTTTTCGATGCCAGGGCTTCGTGTTGATGGCTTGCTTTGCTGTGGAAATGCTTTCGCGAGAAGAACGGGATCACATTCTTGAAAAGGGGAGAATAGAATGCCTTTTGAATCCCTAATCTTTAGTCTCGCTAGGAGGGGGCCGCATGTGGTTGTTAAAGATGTCGTGCTATCTTCAATGCCCTCAACTGAAAATCCTGCAAGAACCATCATTTGGTAAAAAGCCAGCTTAATAAAAGCAATGACTTGGCCTTCTGAAACCCCAGTTAGATTGTCATTTCGAATATCTGTTGCTGAGCGAACTCTGTCGGCTATGGCAATCCCGGCTGAGGTAAGAACATATTCCACGCCCCTCCCTTCGCGTGAAGGAATCGCCCATCCAGCCCATCGTAGTAATCCAAGAGGGAAGCGTGTGTAGTTCTGCAGAGTGTTCAGTTGGATGCCAATATCATCTGCGAATTTGTTGACCGCATTGTCGACCTCACTATCTTTTCTAAGGCGTCTTATATGGGCGATAGATTTGGCGACTTCCTTTTTATCTTGATCATCTTTTAATTGAAGTGGTCCGAGTATAATCTCATCACGAGATATTCTGCCATCTAGCTCGCGAGCCATGAGTAGGATTGTGGCGATAGGTCGCACACGATGATCTCCTTTCACTTCCACGTGCGGATTCGGATAGCTGATGCGAAGCAAACACTCTTTAATTAAATCGTCTGGAATACCTTGATCTAGTGCTATGTGTGCACCTAAGAAGGTAAACGTGAATTCTTGTCGTCCATCTTGGGCGCTATGTATCCATCCCAGAATGCGGAATAGTTCCGAGTACATCTTAGACTGATTAAAAAGGGGGTCTCTGCTTCTATCTTCTCGAGTGCTGCGACGTAGTGCCTCACTCCCTATGTGTCCAGATGATGTCGCCAGGTTGCTTTTCACTAGTGCATTAGACATATCATCTAAGGAAAAACTACCCCTTGCGTTAAGGGATAAGAATAAAGCCTTGAAAATACGGACAAATGCCGCGATATCTGAACCCGGGTTGGGAAAACGAAGCATAATTTAAGTTTATCATTTTTGATTCGGGACAGACATCTTAGCGCTTAGTAATGATTGCTCCTTTTAGAGGTTGGTCTGTATGCCGACTGCAATCTGTGGGGTGCCGTGCCAATTAAGTCCAGCAAGCCCGACAACTTCAATATTGTGAAATGGAGTAATATCGTCAATATGACGCGAAAACCCAATCCCGCCGAACTGTGGCGTTATTCCAACCGAGAGGCTGTATCGCCGCCAGTATACCCATTTAAAGTCGACCATTGGCAGTAGTAAGCCAGAGTAAACCACTCCTCCGCCCAACCGACTTGTAAATCCCCGGTCCTTAATCATGACTTCAGCGGGCTTATTCGGCTGTTCCACCTTGCTTACTACTTCAACATGCCCTTCGGGCGGCAGATAGCGGTCCCGATATGCGACCTTGGTTGGTCCCTCTCTCCATTTTGTCATAATGCGATCCCGGTATATTGTAACCGTCTGTTTCGTGTCCGGTGGTAGTCCCTCAATCTTGGTGACAAGTTGTTCTGCCCTGCCGGTTTCTTGCCGAAGCTGCCAATACAAGACTGCCACGAGCAGGGCCAGCAAGATAATAGCGGCCTCATGCGGTCGCCGGATAATGAACCCGATAAGTTTAGTCAGAAGCGCCATTGTCGTCTCCTATGGGCGGCTTGTGGTTCCCATTGCCGTTCCCGTTTTTAACTTTCTCGTAGGTTTTGGTTAAGACATAGCCAGTGAAGATAACCGATACCACGCCTCCGGTTACTGTTACCACCGTGGTGATAGCGTCCGGGTGGTAAAGCACTGTCCAGACGCAAATCCAGGCATAGAGGGCCATGTAGACGTAGTTCCAGAGAGTCCTGAGCGACTTTAAATCCCGTATCAGATTCTGCGCGAAATCGCTTTTAAGGGTCTTTCGTGCAAATGAGAGGGTGAGTCGCCGTATTCTATCCATCAGAGTTCACTCCGGAAAAGTTCCATGTCCCAGCATTTGCCAGGGCAGGTCTTTTGTCTGGGTACTCCAAGCCGGTCAAACACCTCTCGGTGGCCGATTATATGGCTTGCCGGGATGTGGAATGCTTCCATAAAGGTGCGCGTAAGCCGCAGGTTAAACTCCCAGTGTTCCGGCTTGGGGGGAGAATTGTCAAAATCGCCCACTGCGCATAGGCCCAGGTATTCCGTATTGTAAAGATTGGAGGCGTTTTTAACCCCGGCGTGTGCTCCTATCTGGCTAAGTGGGCGGCCCCAGTTGAATACAACCTGGCCGTTTACCCATTCTGTCCCGCCGTGATAGCCAATATCAGACCAAGGCGTCTGAAATGATTTTCCGATCCTGGCATCCAGCCGCCTTTTGTATTCGGCTGCGGATACAATATCGCCATCGATGCGATATGACATGTGATAACGCCGTATCGCATCCCAGTCTCGCATTACTCCATCCGGGCTGGCCGAGTGATGCCAGACTATGCCTGACCAATTTCGGAACCGGGGCACGGCTATGTCCAATGTCAGTTTTGGTTTGTCCATTTTATCCTCCACTACCAACAAACGGTATTTTTTCCGATTTTGACACACTTATATTTCAGTTACTTCGGCCTCAATGGTGTGCCCGGCTGGTTTGAATACATCGGTATAGGCATACGGTAGGGCTTCTATCTTCCAGCCAACGTCGAACAGTTCTCGTGGCCTGGCATTTGGCTCCGGCCAGAATGTGACAAGCGGGTTCTGCCTGAATAACAACTCGACAGCATCTTTCGAGGCCGGGTCGGCCAGCGTTAGTCGCCACCGGCTTGCATATTTATTCTTGCCGCGATAGGCGATGAGCTTGCCGCCCAAGGTCCGGAAGCTGCCAGATTCAAAAAGCTCGCGTTGCGGTGAATATGACTCAAAATTAGGCAACGCAAGGAGTATCTGCCCGCAGTACAACTCGCCGATCTTCTTGTTCTGGTTGGCCGTCTTTGTGGTCTTTACCTCCAGCTGGATGACCGGGGTGGATAGCGCATTGAACGGAATTATCACGTCGTCGTCCAGTATCTCGCCGTCAAACAGTGTCGTGCTCCCGGAATAGACTCGCAGCCCTTTAATATTGGCGTTGCGCATGATGATGCAGTTTACATTGCGCAGTTCATTACCGCCGCCAGGCCCGAGAAATGTGACCTGTAGTGTTACAGGCGTCGAGTCTGATGCGTTTAGCGAAGTCCATTGTGTGTCCACATCGCCGTCAATGAGCTTTTTGGTATTGGCTGTTTCGCTTAACCCTTCCTCGCTGGAGGTGACCATAGCCAGCCCCGGTCCTGTCTCGTCTATGGACAGGATTATCGGCTGGTCATCCTCAACAGCGGCCATAGTCGAGGTAAAGTCAAACGAGTTTAGTGTCGGCCCTGGACTGGCCTTGATGAACTCAAGCTGGGTTTCGAATATCGTGGCCTGCGGCAAGGTCAACTGTCCCGTTTCCTTGCTGCCATTTGTGGTCGTCGCTATCGACTCGCCAAAGGACTGCGCCTGCACTTCTTCAAGGCTGTTGCCTGCTCGCACGCGCACGTTTATCTTACTGCCTGGCGCAGGCAGGGTTCGGTCCAGCGTGAATCCGCTTACCCTATGCTTCTGCGCGAAAGTATGCCGCAGCGTAACGTGCCCGGAGTCTGCCTCCACCGGAGTGCCGGACAGCTTGAAATAATCGAACCGGAAGCGTGAGGCATACATCTGGTCGGAATTGCCGATATCGAGGAATCGGCTGCCCGATAGGGTTCTGACAATCGGCGAGTCCGTTGTCTCAAGAACGACCTGCGCCGGATCGTCATTTTTGATGACCTTCATCCTTATCGTCCCCAGCGGGCCCTGCGTGACGTATAGGGTAAAGGCCATGCTTATCGTATTGACGGGGAATAGCACGGTGGGGGAGGCGCGGTTAAAAGTTACCCAGGCCGAGCCGTTCCAGGTGTATTCCTGCCCGCCTGCGGCGACGACCACCGGCGTAAAGGAAACCGTGCTGTTGCCCGGCGATGTCGAGACAAGCAACTCCCATAGCAGGATGGCGTTTTTGTTCGCTATGGGCAGCGTTGACGGTATTGGGTTCGCCTGTAAGATGCCGAAGCCCCACTTGGCCGTGCTTGGCGTGGCAGCCGCACCGTAGCGGTTGAACAGGAACCGTGTTTCACACTCCATTGAGTTTAGCGCCGAGTTCCGTATGGTCTCGATATTTTTGGGGGATGTCTCCGACGTGTAGTCGAAGTCAAGGTAACCGCCTGCCTCTGGTGGGTCCGCTGTGCCGGGCGGGGACGTGCCCCATAGCTGGAAGTGGAAATCTATCAGGTCTTTCAGGTCCATCCCTACCACTTCCCAGATGTAATTCCATGAGCCAGAGCTATAAAAGCTCGGCCTGCCAGAGCTGTAAGGGCTTAATGGACTGCTCATCTGCGCGCCCCATTGGATGACATTCGGATAAGTATGTGACGCCCAGGTGGCCCGCAGGACGATGGCATAAGGGATATTCGCCTGCAGCGCGACTGGTGTAGAGAACGTGAACGTCACTGCACCCTCGGTCGTGGGGACGGTGGAGGCGGCAACCGACTGCGAGGTCCCGAGTATGGTGGAGGTCGGCAGTGAATAAGCCGTGGCGGTGCGTATCTCTACCATGAGATTCTCGCCGGAGACGAATGTGCCGAATCTACGCAGGGGCAGGGTCACCTTGGTCACGTTCTTGGCGCGCGCATAAGTGAACGCCTGCGCGTGCGAAATGCCGTTTATCTCAAAGAAGCGGTTAAGCACCCCGACATTAAAAAGCTGTTCGAATACGGCTTCGGTCTGCGGCACTTCCTTCCAAAGTGGGTCCTTGACGCCGTCGTTGAAATCGTCGGCTGTCATAAGCGGATAGGTCATGGCCAGTTTTATAGGCATGGCGGAAACGTCAATATTGGCGTTCTCGACATTTGCCTGGAACTGGCCTGCGCTATTGAATATGCGTTTGACGGACACTTTATACCTCCAGTAAATCCAGCTCGGTTCTGAACTCCATCAGGTCATGCGCTATGCCGAGCACTCGCGCGTCGAAAGTCTGTCCTATGCGCCGGGGCTCGGGTACGCTGAAAGTCACGCGATCCCCCAGCTCAAGCTCGGGCATAAAGCGTGCGGTAAGCGTTACCCGGCGTTTGGGTTCCTTGTAACGGCTGAAATAGCGCTTTGCCATGACCGAGGCCAGGTCCACATCGGTCTGATAGGTCAGGCTGCCTCCGCCGATGGCCAGCGGCCTTACGCCGAAGCGCTGGCTGGAAGTCGGCGCGGCCTCGCCTTCGGTGGCGGAATCAGCTGTTTTAACGAATTGCCCGAAGCTGGCCCGGATGCTGTTGTTAACCCTGTCCCAGCCAGGCGAGATGCTTTGCACCTTCTCGATATTGGTGCCGTCCAGCGTCAACACGGGCGTCGCGCCCGCCGCCTTGTTCCTGAAGAAAAACCTGCCGTTTCCATCCATTCCTATCTCGAAGTCGGCCAGCCATGCCAGCTCTTTGATGACCGCCAGCACCGACCGGCTGGCGAAATTAGCCATTGAGACCAGCACGTTCCGGGTGGTGAGCGTGATAACGCTGAGGCGATGGACCGGAGGAATTATGCCGGAGGTGTTCATAAGCGTTATAAACGCCATCCTGGCGGGCAGTGGGAAGCCCATTGAGACCGCAAATTCGTCGGAGATTATCGTGTCGCCCGGGCCGATAGCCCTGTGGAAGCTAAAACCGGACATGCTGGCAGCCTCGGCCGCCGTGAACCGCTGGATGGTTCCGTTATTTGCCTCTGTGACCGCTTTCCAGGTATCCCAGGACACTATCCCGGAACCGCCGTCTATAAGCGGCGATTCCGCTATGGCGGGCAGCCAGAGCCGCTTTATGCCGTAAGGCAGGGATTCCAGCGTGTCAGTAAGTGCGATCCTGACCTTGATGTATCTGGGGGACTGGACGTTCGTCCAGTTGCCGACGTTTCCGCCATTGGATACGGCGGTCTCGGCCGAGTAGCTGTAATCGTCCGCGCTCCATGAATAGTAGAACTGCGCGCCGGATGCGGCTCCCTGCAGTTCTGCGAAGAATGGCCCCAGCGTGTTTATCAACGAGAAAGTCGTCAGCCCGGCCAACTGCACGCCATAATCGACCTTTAGGGTCAACACGCCGGTTGCGGGCGTTGGATTTACGCCGTTAAAGCGCAGGAAATCGATATGGAACGTGTTCGAGCCGCTGGACTGCAGCCGGATGCCAGCCGAGCCGCTTGAAAACGCGCCCAGCGTTCCGGACAAAACCTGCGTGCCGTCTACGAACAGTGCCCATGTGCCGGAGGATACGCTTGCCAGCGTAAGCGCCAGGCGGAACGTGTGGAATTGTGTCAGATCGACGGAATACTGCGAACTGGCGCTGGCCGAACGCACGCGCACGCGGTTCAAATTGAGAAACTCTATCTGCGCGCCGAGATATGGCGAGGCCGGTACCATGGTGACGAGCGTTACCGTGCCGCTCAGTGAGCTGAACCGTATGCGGGCGCAGACGCAGCGGGACAGTGTAAATTCCTCGGCGGTGTTCTGCAGCACATAATCCGAGCCGCCCGGATGCGTAACGGTTCTCACGCTGCCGGATAAGGTCGCCGTGGTGCCGGAGGGGAGAAACTCAAACCACGGGAACGCACCATTGCCTTCGACTATCCATTTCTCCTGTGCGGGTTCATAGTCGGCCTCGTACTGCGCGGTCCAGCGCGGGTGGATACCGTTGGCTATGCGGTAAAAATTAATGCGGCTGCTGCTGAGCGCCGCCTGCCATTTAGCAGCCGTGTCGTATGGGTCTATCGTAAGCTGCCCGTCGCCTTCGGGCGGGTCGGCTTCCGGTGTGATGACCGCCCGGCGCAGGCTGTAAGGCGTGAAATCACCTATACAGGTGTGCAGCAGTTCCCGCTGGGCAGGCGGCTCGAAGTTCACGGTCTCAACCGACAGCTTCTGCACCTGCGGGACGCTGTTCAGCAGGTCGTTTACAATATCGTGTATCTGCCGGTCGCGTTTCCATGCGATATAGTCTGCCCGCACCTCTGCGCCCGAGGCCGGTTGGATGGCGTCAAAGCTTAGTTTTGCCTTCTTCTGCGGGTCGTTGAGGTTCGCTGCCGTCCATCTGGTGCCCGGCCTCAACGCCGTACCGCCTTCCCGTACTTCTTTAACCACTCCGGCCGGAGTCTGGGCTAGTTCGAATTCCGATTGCAGGCCGTCGCCTATGCCGAGCAGCTCGTTTGAAATCGGAATTGCCGCCTTGTCGGCATCAGCATCCTCGAGTAACTGGTCTATTGATTGCACCTCCAGTTGCAGTTTAGGCGCACCAGAATCCTCAACCGCGTCCTCAATAACACCGGTAAAGACCGAAAAGACCTCGTCTGCCCCGACTACTTTGAGGCCAAGCGATATCCTAAGCTGCGACCGATAGCGCAGGAATCCTGCGAACCGGCCTGTTGAGCCATCCTCCCACAGGCGGTTGGAATTATTGACCTCAATACGGATATTGGAGGCCTTGTATTCGTTCAGCGCGTCGGTATCCAGCTTCCAGGATAGCCTGTCCAGCCGGACGATCTCGGCGGTCACGTCTATGGGCGTGCTCTCCCAGCCCGAGCCGTCGGCCAGCCTTCTATAAAGCTCCACCTTCCTGACCGGGTAGATCAGGTTTGACGACTGCGCCGCTTTGTATGCCTGTGAGACTGTTTTCATACTGATTCCCGCGATAATCGTCCCTGCTTGGCCAGGATAGACTTAACCAACTCCGCGCCCTCTGCCGCGCCGGAACGCGTGGCCTCCGATATCCGGCGCATTAATTGCCGGACCTGCTCATCGCCCATGCCGGAGATCGTTATATTGTTATGCTGCGTGACCGAGACGCTTATGCCTCCGCCATAATTCCCCAACTGGTTAAGCGGTATGACTGCCTCCGGCCCGCTTTCTGCGATGGTAGCCAGGACAGGCTTTGTGACTATTGCGCCTTCAGCGAAACCGAAAATCTTCTTCAAGCCTTTAGATACAGATGGCGCGACAGCCATGAACCCAGCAGCTAAAAGCCCGCCACCCATTCCGCCTGCTGCGCTTCCTGACGAGACTGCGGAATCTGCCAGAGCCCGCTCAACAGCGACGCGGGTGAATGTTTCGATTGCTGTCCTTAAGACCGTATTCATGACGGCTTTCCAGGCTTCTTCGAAGCTCTTGCCCTCCATGATCATGTCAGCTACCGCACCTGAAAACGAGGAGGCAAATGCATCTGAAACCGCTTTCTGCGTGTCGCGCACCACGATGAGGTCGGCGTTTATGGCGTCCCGCGCCTTCTGTGATTCCGCTATGGCGATGGCGGAGGCGTTCAGCCGGGCCGCCATAAGCTCGTCCTCGGTTATCAGACCTTTGTTGCGCAGATCCTCAAACATCTGGAAGCGCTGCGTTTTTTCCTGTTCGATGAGAAGCAATCTGGACTCAAGGTTCCGGCCTTCGGAATCCAGCCGTTCGGCTTCAAGCTGTATGAACTTGTCGTGTGCGTCCTGCGACTGCCGTTTCTTTTCGTCGGCCTCGCGCCGGGTTTCCTCTATCGCTTTCTGCGTAGTCCGGACTTTAAGCTCGCTCTCCTGCGTTATCAGGCTCTGGCGCTCGCCGGAATACCTGCGCTGCACCTCGGCCGCCTGCTCGACCGACGCTTCTTCAATGGCCTGTATCTTTGTATTGGCGTCCTGCACGATATCGGGCAGGCGGCTGAACTGGCCTTTGAAGATCGCGCCCCAGCCGCGCGCGGTCTGCTCGAAGATGGCCATCGCCTTCGCGCCCCAGTTGGCGATGACCACGCCAAGCACCTCAAAGAACTGCGAGCCCTTAAGAACCGCCTCAAGAAGGAACTTGAAAACCGGCAGCACGCCCGCGCCCACCACTTCCTTGAAATCGTCCAGCCGGTTGCGCAGCGAAGCCAACTGCATGGCGAAGCCGGTCTCTTTCTCGGCCGCCCCTGCGAACCTCCGGGACAAGGCGTCCACTACGCCCTGCGCAGTATTGGCGTCGCCTATGAACGCGCCGAACTCGGTTTTTAGCGTGCGTAACCGTGTGGCGTCGCCGTTCAGTATTGGGCCCAGCAGTTCCAGTATGGTGTTTAAGTCCTTGCCTGAAGCGGAGGCGAGCCCGAACGCCAGTCTTGCGGCCTGCATTGCCTGTCCCGCATCGCCGGTTACCCGCGTCAGCCGTCCTAAAGCCTCGTAAGTCTGTGTGTCCGAGAACCGGGTCAATGCCTGCTGCTCCTGTGCGAATGCCGTGATGCGGTCTTTTTCTCTGGCGAACGAGCCGCCGGTAGCTTCGACCGCGAATTGGAGGCGGCGCAGGGCTTCCTCCTCGTTTAATGCCGCATCCGCCGTGGATTTGAAGAATGCCGAGATCCCCGCGACCGTGGCGAACCCGGCCAACTGGTTCATAAGCTGATTGGCCGCGCCCTGCACGGCGGTCATTGATTGCGCCGTGGAGTCTACTTTAGGGGGGAGAGCAGTGAATGCCTTATCGGCCCGTGCGGTTGATTTTTCTATGATGCCAGCGAATGTGTCGGAACGCTTCGCGGCGTCCAGCAACTGTTGAGACAGCCGTTGGATGGCGGGCGAGGCCTGGTCTACGGCCTCGAATATTACCTCGAAGCCGGCCATGAGTTAAGCCTCCCTGGTTATGGCATCAAGCGTGAAATTTATTATCTCGACATAGAGTCCTACCGCCAGCGCGTAATCGGCCAGCACGTCGTCCACCGGGACGGCATTCTTGTCCTCGTCTCCCACGCATATCTTGGGCGACAGGACGCCGTATAAGAGCACGCGCCGGAACTGCGGCAGCCTGGGATTGGCGATAAGCTCGTTCATGCGCTTGGCGAGCGCGTCTTTGCCCTGCCGGGCGAGCGTCCAGAAATCGGCGCTTTCGTCGCCAAGGAATAACAGCGGCACCCGGCGTATTCTGAACGCCAGGCCGCAAACTTCGACTGTTTTCTCGCGGTTCAGCCGGGCTTTAAGCTCGGCTGCCGTTATCGGCTCGTTCATGTTCAATACCCCGTTACCGCGTTAGTGAGAATCGCCTGCAGGCTGTAACCCAGAGCCGGGTCCAGTTCGGCCTGGAATGTCACGGCTGAGCCGAACAGCCCTTCCAGCGCGCCGAATGCATAGGCGGTATACTTGGCCTTCGGGATGCTCAGTTCCAGCTTGTTTTTAAACGTATCCTCGATAATATCTCCTGTGAGGGCGATGTCTATGGCCTGCGGCAGATTGTCGATAAACTTCTGGCGGTTGGCCTCGGTCTCAAAGAATATCTCGTAGCCGCCCTCGATGACGAATCTGCCGGAGGACACGATATCCCTGGCGTCCCGCGACTGGTTAAGCGTTCTGTGCGGTGCGGAGGCGTTGTCTACACTGAGTGTCCAGCTTCTGACGTCCTGGTTCAGTACGCCGTCCAGTTTGAACTCGGTCTGGAAGAACATTAAAGGCTTAGGCGCGCCGTAAACCGCCGAGAACGCGGCAGCCGCCTCCTCGGATTTGAAGAGCACCTCAGCCTCCACCTGCCCTTTGCCGTCCACCGAGCCCGCCAGTGTCAACTTTTTGATGACCGTAAGCGGGTATCGTTTGACGCCCAGTCCGAGATCGGCAAAATAGGTAAATGACGGGAACTGGACGCGGTTGTCGGGCTTGAAAGTATGCCTGAACACGGTCGGTGAGTTGCCAGCGTCCGGCTGTGCAGTCGTAACCTTGCCGAGACACCCGAGCAGCAGATCACCTACGGTATCCGCTTCAAGGTCGATGGCGGGCAGTTTGCCGCCGCCTTCGCGTACTCCGGCGGCCGAGGGGAACGCCTCCTTGGTGCCGCGTATCTTGTCGTCGGCTATGAGCAGCGATTTATAGTCCAGCAGCGCTTCCGCGCCGACTGCCAGAAACTTCTGCGGTGCGGCCTCGGCTATTCCGCGCGTGGCTTCCTTCTTGAAGCCATATTTCCGGTTCTCGATTGCATAGGGCATATATTCCTCCGTTACTTGCGGCTTGTCGTTTCCACTGTAAATATCAGCGCGGTTGCCGTCATATTGGCGTTTATGGTGGCGACCAGGTTATCTTCGGGCGGTTCCCATTCGATGGCCTTAAGGCTTGAGAATAATACCTGTCCGTTTGGTAATGCCAGGCCGCCAAGGTCCACGTTATCTATGAGCAGTTCAGCCAGCTTCTGCGTCTCAAGGGTCTTTAGCCTGACTATCTCTTCGGCCGGGCCGAACGGCTTTACGAACACCAGCCGGAAGTGATAGACGATGCGATACGTCTGGCCGGTGGTTATGCGCTCAAGATTGGTCGCGGGTGCCGGTTTTACGAATACCGCCGGTACATTGTCGGCCAAAGTCTCCAGCGCGGGGAAAAACTCCAGCGCGCCTATGGCGACCACCTTGAGCCCCATCGCGTCCGACAGGTTCTGGTCGATAAGTCCGACTATGCGCTCGGCTATGAGCGTCTCATGGAGGCGTGGTGCGCTCATCAGGTTGCGCCTCCCGCCTGCTGCACGGCTTCCAGTATGCGCGAGTTGAAAATTGTCTGGATTCGCGGTGTCGCGCCCAATAACGCGGGCTTGAGATACGGCTGTGCCCGGAATCCGCGCCGCTTGATGGCCCGCGCGACCACAAACGCGAGGCGTTCATCGCCCAGTTTCCTCCGCGCCCATGTGCGCAGGTCGCCTGAAGGCGGCGGCATGGCGCCGGACCACGGGTTGCGGCCTTCCTCAAGCACCGAGGCATAGACTACGCCAGAGCCGACCTCGCCGGTTATACGGTTGCCTTCCTCTGAGACGTTCTGCGCTATTGAGACGCGCAGAAGCCCCCGGAAGACCGGGGCGTACAGCTTGGCGTAGCTCTGGATAAGCACGGCGGATTCGCGCATGGCCCGCACGATGGCGTTTCGCAGCCTTTGGGGAAACTGCGGCAGCAGCTTGGTCAGCTCGCCTTTTTCTTTCAGGATGATGCGGATCACTTCTTTTCCTCCAGCATGGCTTCCAGGTGATGGTTCCAGAAATTCTTCACGTCTGTTACCAGGAACGCCTGCCCGTCAGACTCCCGGACGACCTCATAGCTCGCTTTAAGCTCGGTCGGGTTCAGGAACAGCCTGAACGAGCCTTTTGGCGTCTGGCCCAGCACGTTCCGGCTTGTCGCCGTCCCGCCCGGGTTGAACCGGGCTTTAACGCCGGTGGCGACTATCTCATAGCTGAACACCGGCTGTTTGGTGCCGGTTGCGAACTGCCGGACTGGCTTGCGGATGGTGATTGTTTCGCTCAGCAGCCGCTTTCCAATCATAAAGTCGTCACCCTGAACCGCTTGCCGAGCGCGGCCCATGCTCTGTCCAGTTCGTCATTTAGCTTCTTGAAAGTTCGTGTCTGCGAAAAATCGCCTATATTCTCACTGTCCACCAGCGGCTCGAATCTGGCCGACAGTGCGGTCTTTGCGACTATAAGTGTGGCGATCTTCTGGACTAGGGCCGGAACTTTCGAATAGCCGTGAATGCCGCTAACGATTACGTTGGCTATGCCGTACGGCGTTACGCAATTTTTAAGCCGTATAATCCCGGTGCTTTTTTTGAGAACGTATTCCTCAGGCTGGATGACAGTGCCATCCAAGAGCAGCGAGTCAATCTCCAGTATCGGAAAGCAGTCCAGAAAGATAGCATCGCATCCGTCGCCGTCCAGCACATTCGTGAATTGCTTGGTGCGGAAGCACATGCCCGATCGCCGGTCAATCTCTTCGGTAGCGGCCTCTATCCATTCGGGGAGAATCCTTCCCTGCGGCACGTCTCCGCCGGTCATGGCCGACACAAGTGCGGGCGTAGTATATTCGCTCGGCGCAATGTCTATAACCGCCTGCGACAGCAAAGAGGTCAGAACTGCCATGTTACGCGCCCTCCTTGAGCCGCTTATCGTATGCGGTCAGTTTCTCGGTCAATTTCAGTCCGAGTTCCTCGATAGCCTCCTTGTTTGCTTTCCGGATGGATTCTCGGCAGGGCAGTGACAACTCGCAGATGCCTGCGAAGTATTCAAAGAACGCTAACGCCTCATTAAGCCGGGCGTAATTATTCCTGAGGTTCTTAACGAACCGGGCGCGCTTGGCTTCTGCTGGAGTCAAGGGGCGTAGATCCTTATCGACAAATACGACCGCCTTGGGCACTTGCCCGTCATCGTTGACGAATATAACCTTGGGCCCATTGTCTTTTGTCATGAGTGTCTATCTGCCTCCGGTTCCGTCGCCGGTGCCAGCCGTCTTGGACGCGCCGGTGTCGAGTGTGGGGATATTGGCCGTGCCGTCGGTCCAGTAAGTCGTGGTGTCCTCGGTTTCGACCTTGTAGCTGTAAGTCTGTCCGTCCTGCGGATAGGGCACGTCTCCGGAAGGCCTGCGGTTGGACGCGTTGCTCGCGCTATCGTCGAAACTGACCCGGCCTGTGCCTTTCCCTATCAGCGTGGAGTTCACCTTGAGCGCCTGCGCGGGGTCGAACGTGGAGCCCGGCGCGCGGAAGATGTTGTAGCCGTTCGCGTTGGGGTCTGCGGCCGCATCCCAGGAAACCACCACCTTGTTGGACGAGACCTCCGTCGCCAGGTTCTGCGGCACCGTGGGGATAAGCTCGACAAACGTGAGATGCGTGTTCTGGGTCATCACCTCGCTGGTCAGGTTGGACGCGTTGCCCTGATCGTCCACGCTGAACAGGTAATAGGTGAAATCCTTGCCGTTGTCGGGGTCCAGCGGCGTCTGGTCCTGGAACGAGGTCGCCGTTGACGGAATGGCCGAGCTGACAGCCGATACTCCGGACGCGGCCAGCACATTTGCCTTTGTCGGGATGGAGACCGGCGCATTGCCGGGCACCCGGTAAAGTTCGTAATGGTCGAGGTCCTGCAGCGTCGCCTGGTAACGGATGACTAGCCGGTTGCCCGCCGTGAAGCCGCCAGCCAGCTCGGTCAGAACGCCGGTGGATAGCTCAAGGCTGTAATGCGTGGAGAGAGTCTTGGCCGAAAGAGTAACCTGCTTAACGGCCGCGCCCGAGGCGTGTGGATAGAACAGCCCGTCGACCAGCGTTACATCGCCGGTTAGCGTGTTTACCGCCTTAACCTCTACATATTCCTCTTTATTCGTCACGCCGTCGTCTATGACTATCTTGGCTCCGGCTATGATGTCGGCCGGAACAGGCGTGCCGATATTTATCACGCGCTGGCCGTGTACCACTGAAGCAGAAAGTGTTTTGGCGCTTGCCGATACCGCCGTTCGCTCGAACACGCTAAACGAGCCGGCCACTATCGGGTCGAACTGCATTTCGTGCAGCGCGTCAGCCACGCCATCGGCCAGATCGGGCGAGCCGTCCGGGTTTTTGATGAGTTCGCCTGCGATAAACTCGTTTTTGGTGGGCGCGGTCCAGTTGAGTGTTATGCGCGTCTTACCCCTGGGCGTGAAGCCGTCTATGAGCTGGCTGGCCTGAATAAGCCCCAGCACGGGCGGCTCGGCCGACAAGATGTCGGCTGCCAGATTGCCCAGTACCTGCTGCGATAACTGCGATTCTATTATTGCCATAATTTGTGTCTCCTCTTATGCGTTTCCTGATTGCGTTCCGCCCGAATACCCGCTGAAACCTACATTACCGGCTATGGTCACAGCCGTCGTCGACGCCCCGGCGTCTATATTGCCCAGTGCCGCCGCTATGTATCCCGTATTGCCTATTACCGATACCCGGCCTGAACTTGTTGCCGAGCAAGCTATGGCAGTTGCGGAGCCTACGCCGCTGCGCTGCATATAGTTCCCTACGATAGCGACCTGGCAGTCGGTGCCGCTGACGCTGATGATCGCGCCGCCGCAAACCGTTATCTCGAACCGGTTATGGCTTATCATCATCGGCATGTTATCCATGCCGCCCCTGCGGATTATGTAGGTCCCGCTTACCGAGCAGATAAATGTGCAGTTGAATATGGCGCTTGAGCCCAGACTGATGCCTGTGGAAAAGCCCGCTCCGTTGAAGATGAAGTCGCAATTATGTGCCGTCGTTTTGGTCCCTTCCAGCCGGATAAGAACTCCGGTCCCGGAGTTGTTAACCAGTTTGAAAGAATCCAGGGCGCAATATGTGCCGCTCAACCGGAGTTCTTCGCCAGATGGATTGGCTGGCCGGGTGGGATAGTTGGAATCCAGCGTGAAATCCTTCAGCGTCACCCTGTTGGAGTTCGCCCCACCGACATATCCGCTGATGCAATACGATGCGCCAAGCGCTATTGTCGCGCGGATTATGGTGATATCTTTGCCTTGGCCCTGGAGCGTTATGTTGTCCTCGATGGCGAGAGTGGCATTGATTTGATAAACCCCTTCCCGTAGGAGTACCCGTCCTCCGGCCGCTGCCACGGCGTTAAGGGCATTTTGAATATTGGCGGTGTCGGTTGTAGCCGACCCGCTTGGCGCAGCCACTACGACTGTGGCATAACCTCCGCCTGCTGCCGGTGGCGTGGCGGGTTCCCATTGTATGTTCGCGGCACTGTATTTGAGAATCTGGCCGTCTGTAGGCGGTAACGCCGAAACCGGAGTGTTGTGCAACTTTTCAACTGTGGGGCCCGGATAGCTGCCGCTTAAATCTCCGCTTGCGGTACCCGTGGGCGTTCTGGCATCGCTGTTGCGGGGATCATTATCGCCCACCGCTATCGGGCTATTCGCAACGGCAGGAGCGACCGAGAGCTTGGTGATGCCTTTTACGGTCTCGGACGCGTCGGGAGGTCCGGCGGCGCCTGCCGCATTTATCGTAACGTTGCCGGTGCCGTCTGTGGGCGTAATCGTGATGTTATTGCCCGCGATTACTTTTGAAACCGAGGTGTGCGCCGTGTTCTCTATCGGCACCGATATTCCGGGATCGACTGCGCTATTCCCGTCGTCGGTATATGTGACAGTGGCCTCGCCTGAAACGGAGGCCAGGTATTTCTGCTGGCCGGATGCTGTCGATTTATAAATCTTGTAGCCGGATGCGCCTTTGACTGGCTCCCACTGCAGGATAACGGGAAGCGGTGTGGCGGGTTGCGTTATCTGCGCTTCAACCAATGCCGGGATTTTGCCTTCCGTGGTTTCACCCGCCGCGTTCATCGCGGTTACCTTGTAGAAATAGGCCGTGCCGCCCGACAGGTTGGCTCCTGCGCCACCGCTGCCCAGCGTGGCCAGGATGGTCCGTGGCGGCCTAAGACATGCCTGCTGTATATGCGCGTCCAACGCCTCAAGGTTGGCGTTCGCGCCCTGGCCCCAGTTAAGGTCGCCGGTGTCGCGCTTTGAAAGTTTCAGCTTGTCTGTAAATGTTTCTGCCATAACAGTTCCTCAAAATCCGTATGCCTCTATGCCGAAAGGGGCTTCGCCGAATCCTCTGACTGGCGCTCCCCAAGGCCGGGAGTTATACGGCATCAAATCGAACCCGCCTGCATCCGGCTGGCCATAGGGGCCGATGCCATATGTGCCGTTGCCCCAGCCGGTGTCCTCTACCGCTACCAGAGTGTAAAACCTATCAGGACCAGCATCAGCTTCATCATCGTCATACTGATATACCCCGGGGCCTAGGACCGACTCGTCCGCTATGCGCCTGCCAAGCTCGCCAGCCACGGCTGATTTATAGAGCCGGAAGCCGCGTAATCGCCGGTTGGAGATAAACTCCGGCGGGTAATCCGACCATGTCAGCCGGATATGCGTCGGCTCGACCTGCGCCACCCTGAAATTGGGCGGCGGGGGCAGGGGGAATGGATGCGCCACTGGCACTCACCTCCTTTTCCTGCCTTTTCCGTTCGGCTGTGCGGGTTTCTCCGTGGTAAGCTCTACATAGCCGGTTTTAAGCAGACGGTCCCTTGTTTCCGGCAGTTTTACCGTGCACAGGCCGTCCACAACCTCTACCGTGCCTTCGGCATAGGAGGCTTCGATAACCGGCGCTTCCTTGGTCCCGAACGGGGGATGCAGCTTTTTAAGTCTGAACATCCAGCCTCCCTACAGTGTCACACCGGCCAGCCGGGACGCTTTTATGTCATTGGCCAGAACCAGCGTGATATCCTCGAAGATGTCGAACTCGCTGCCCTGCGAGGACTTCTGCGCCAGCCGGAGCATTTTCAGCGGCGTTAGCTCGCCTATCCAGACGGAGGAGGTGTCCAGCACGAAGATGTCGGTGCAGTTGTTGGCAGTGCCCTGCGCTTGCGCGTCCGATATCCAGATGGATCGGAAGATGGGGATGCCGTTGTAGCTCTGTACCCGGAATCCGCCTTTGACCTCCATCGTGTCCGTGAACCGCTGCTGGGCCTGCAGGAGCCCGTTTAGCTTCCGGTTGGCCTTCTTCGACATGATGAGCATGTTGGGATTGCCACGGTTGAGGTCTATGGCCGCGTCCAGCAGTTCGAGAGTCAACGGTGCGCCGTTTGCCCCGGCAATCGCCACCTGGCCGCTTGGAACAAGTTTCCGGATGCCGTTGAACTGCTTATTGTTGACCGAAGCGTCGCCATTGATGAGGGCGTTTTCTTCGGTGTCCCGCACATTCTGGAGGCCGTTCTCGACTTCCTCGGCCTCCACGTCCAGCATGCTTTTGCCTACTGCCTGGAGCTTGCGGGTAATCTTGCGGCGGTCCAGAATACTCGCATAGGGGAACGTCTTCTGCGCGACGCTGCCCTGCGTTTCCGTGGGTTCCTCGCTGTCGTTCACGAAACTGGCTCCCGCGCCTCTTGAGGTGCGCTGGTTCAGTATCCACGCGGAGCCGGAGCCCGGCTTGCGGGGTAGGTTCACGCGCAGCGGGTTGTTGACCTCGATGAGTTCCTGCAGCACCTTGTCCACCATGGGCTGCTGGAGCGCACCGCCCGCGTTCGCCATGTCTAACGCCTTTTTGAGCTGTTCCAAATCATTCATTCTGTGTTCCTCCTATTTGTTGTCCCGAACCGCCAGTACCGCCCGGAGCTTTTTCTCGGGTGGCAGGCTGTCGAACTGCTTCCTGATTTCATCGGCCTCGTTATCCGGCTGGACAAGGCCTTTGCGCAGGGTGGGAACCGCTTTTAGCGCGGACTCCAGCTGCTTGGCGACCTCGCCCGCGATAAGTTTGGCCAGGTCTGCCGGTTCTGCGGCGGGCGGCTTGAGCAGCGTTTTGAGCTGCTGCGCGATAACGCCGGACTGGCCGCCGATGCTTATCAGCTTATCCAGCAGTCCGCCGACATCCGATTTCTGGATCTCAGCCGGTTTCTGCGCCTGCACCTGCGCGACCGCATCGGCGGGTTTGGGTTTCTCTTCAGGGGCCGGTGCGGCAGCCTGGGGCGCAGCAGGCGGCTCGGCGGCCGGTGGCGTCGCGGGATTTGCGTCCTGCGCCGGTAATTCCTCTATGGTCACTTCATCTGGCATTGTTTTGCCTCCTTGTTCTTCTGTTTCGTCAAGGGCTTTCGCTATATACCACCCGATAGCCTTTGCCTCCGGGTTTGCCGGGACCGATACGAGCGACACTTCAACCAGGCTCATGCGCTGGATTATGTTGACCATGCGGTCGTGTTCCGGGGAGAACTGTCTTTCCCGTTCCAGCACCTGTCCGCGAATCGAAAACTTGTTGAGGACGCCTTCCTTGATTTTCTGGATGATGTCCTGCTCGGTCTTTGAAATAAGCGCGTCTATCAAGAGGCCATGCTGGTCGAATTCGACCTTGGTGACTTTGCCGATGGGCAGCTTCATGTCGTGGTTGAGCAGTACGGTGGAGTTTTTCAGCAGGTCCAGCGATGAGGCTTTCAAGGCCTCCTCGGTTATGATGTCGCCCTGCAAGTCGAAATCGCTCGTGGCGGCATAGCCCACAACGTGGAACTCGCCAGCCTCCTCGGCATATTTCAATACCTGTACCGGGAAATTGAACCCGACTTTTTCCCGCAGTGTGTTCTCGTTTTTCATGGTTACCCAAAACAAAAAAGCGCTGCCGGTCCCAATGCTACTAGGACCAACAGCGCTTCGACTCAGTTCGACAGCGCTAAATTATTCCTTCAAACCGCGCATGTCCTTTACAAGGACAGTTTCATGTTTCTTCACACGCACGAGCTGGCCATCTTGATAGTGGACCTCGAGTGTGCCGTAGAAACGCTCTCGGCGGAGCCTCGATAAAAGCTGTTCGAATCGGGACTCAAGAGTTTCCGGTGCCTGCGTTTCTGCCATGATCAAATTCTAATGCATCGGCTGCGAATTGTCCATAAAACTGTTTAAACAGTTTGCGCTTATAGCTGGGATATTCGGCATTCCTATGGTAATTGCAATTAATGTTAAAATGGAAGCTGGCATAAATTTATGACTCACAGTAATCAACGCGTACTTCTAAGTATCTTGCTCTGCATTGCGGCAATTATTGGGCTGTGTTATGTGTTTCAAAACCAGACAACAATTATATATGCAAAGGCTTACGACAGCTACTTAGATTTATGGCGACTCATATGGATAATTCCATTTATGCTTCTCGGCTTGGCCATTCGGGCTTTTCTACGTCGTAGAGAGCCTGGACCTCCATGGGTGGCATATATGAAATACTTGTTTTATCTTTCCATCGCGTCTGCCATCTTGTTCGTTATGTGCCATTCATTTTTGAATCTTGGTAATTGGCTCTACTATCCTGTTATAGCTTTAGGAGCAGTAATATTTGCTTTACCTTCCGGGTTGCCCTCCAAAATGGGCGCTTTCTTTCATAAATTCTATGGGCTCGACAGTTAGTATCGATTTGCCCAAATAAAGATTCAGTGGTTTAAGAGAAAAATTAGACACCAGTAACTCATACTTGTGCCGTGCTCCCATGTGATGCACTCCCGTCCATAGCGTCTTGATTCGGTAAGTCTTGAAGCCCTTGAACAGCCCAACCTTTTCCAGCTCATAGCTCAAGAGGAATCTGCCCTTGATGCTTTTGAGTGTCGGTACTAAATCTTCCTCCTTGAAGAATTTTGAGCCATGCTTGCCGCCTTCCTTGGGCCAGTGGAGGGGATAAGGCGGGTCCAGGTAAAAGAAGGTGTTATCCGAGTCGTACTCCTTTATCACTTCTTTCCAGTCCCATGAATGAAGTCTTGTGCTCTTGAGTCGCTCCTGTATTTCCGGCAGATGGTCGACTAGCCTTATCGGCATCCCTTCGCCGCTTGAGCCATGATTCCGGACTCCTTCCATAACGTCGGTTCGTCCCCAGTATGTGGCCTTGTTTAGATACGCTATTCGGTAGAAGCGTTCTCGCGGGCTTTTGGGGACGGACTCGAACACCTTCTTCGCATGCGCCTTGGAGATAATCCAGTGCTGCTTTTTAAGCCAGGCTAAATTCTCCGGCGACATGGTTTTGATGAAGCGGTAGGCAAACATCAGGTCGGAGTTGATGTCGTTTATCACCTCCGTGTCAGATTGCTTCTTGTGAAAGAACACCTGAGCGCCGCCACAGAATCCCTCAACGAAGGTCTTATGCTCCGGGATGAGCGAGATTATTTTCTTATATAGCCGGTACTTGCCGCCAGGACTTTTGAATGCACCGCGTATCTTCTCCAATGGATCAACCAAATGGGGGAAAATCTCAGACATTTGGTTTATTGACTCCGGCAATACATCCTTTTCTATGTAGAGATGCACCGGCTTCAGCGGGAAATTGGAAGCCATCATTTCCGTAACCCACTCCTTGTTCCCACCGGGGCCCCGCATCTGGTTCCGGCGCTTCACGATATAGACGTGATATCCCTTGAAAACCTTGGCGTGCTCCGATGGGTATGAGACGATCCATTTCGCCTTGAGGCCTTTAACGGCTTTCAGGAATTCTTCTTCCTTGAAGCCGAAATCGAAGAGGTTGAACTTGTCCGGATATGGCGGGTCCATATAGAAGAACGTGTCTGGGCTGTCATACTCCTTCAGTACTTGCAGATAGTCTTTATTGCTGACCGCTACATTGCGCAGGCGCTCCTGGGCGCGTTCTACTGTGTTCGGAAAGTCTATTTTTACGCCCTCATTAGCGGGATTGAATGAGCCGCCGCGCATTTTGCCGTAAGAGGATCGTGTGAGATAGAACGCCTTGTAGAACCTATCCCGGTCTGTTTCCGGCTTCATGGCTTTAAGCCGTTCGTGGGTCTCCCTGAGGATTGTCCACTCCCGCTTTGCGAGAGCGTTCGTGTCCTCCTGGCTGTGGTCGCGGATGAATTTATGCATGAAGGCGATCTCCGCATCGCGGTCGTTTAACGCTTCCTGCGGCGACGGGTCTTTGGCGTAGAGAACGGCTGCCCCGCCCGCGAACGGTTCGACATAGGTGCGGTGGTGGGGGATATACGAGGCGATGCGGTGAGCCAGGAAGCGCTTGCCGCCGTAGGAGCCGAAGGCCTGCCGCACCCCCTTCTCGGCATCCTCCTCAGCTTCCACGTCGGTTTCGTCAGCTATGATAGCCAGGGTTTGTTCCTGCAAATTGTCCTGTATCGTATGCTGAAAGCCCCGGCGGATCATCTCTTGGATGACGATGACGTGCAGAACCAGAATATCCTGCGCGTCCCAGTTCGTCTTTTCATCAAACACCTTGTGTCCCGCCTGCAGCATGGCCCATGCCCTGTGCAGAATGAAATCCATCGCCAGCAGGTCTTGGTCCGGTAGTTTGGCCGGGTCCGAGCGGAACAATTGTCCGTAGTCCGCAAAATCAATCTTCATTGTCTCAGTGGTCATTTTTCCTCCAGTACTGTAACCCATGTGCATCGGCAATTTGGATGCGCGGGCAGCATGTCCTGTGCATCATCCAGCGCCATAATCTTGCCGAGCTTCTCTCCGGGCGCAACTTCAGCCAAGTCGGCGCATTCTTTACAGGCGTCCGAGGCCAGTAGCCATTGGACGTTTTCAACGCCAGCCTGCTTGAGCGCGTCCAGATTCCCGGCGTTATAGGCCCGGTTGGCCTCCGTGCGGGCGATAACCTCGGCCAGCACATTCTTGCCGATTACCCGGCTGCTGGCGGCTCTGATGATATTTCCATCGGCATCCAGAACCGGCTTTATCGTGATAGTCTGGCTGCCGACCCAGGTATCAATGCGCTTCATAAGTTGCGGGATGGTCTCATTTGCCCTGATGCCGGCCGACAGTTCCTCCCGGAGCCGGTCCACCATGCCGCGCGTCAGGTCATCGGCCAGCGCTGAGGCCTCGGTTTTGAGTTTCTTTTGTGCCGCATGGCTTAAGTCCTCAATGCCCTCAAGCCCGGCCCGCTGTGCCGATAGTTCCAGCCCCTTATATGCGGATTCCAGGGCGAACCGTTCTATGGTTCTGGCGACCTTGTCCTTGTCCACCAGCTGGAGCAGGACCTCCAGGTCGCCTTCGTGTTTCAGGCCCGGCAGTTTCGCCTTCACCACGTCGCCTATCTTGCGGAAGATGGCCCTTACCGCGTCAACAAACCTGTTCTCAAGGGCAACTACGGCACGGGTGGCGTTGGCGATAGTCTCGCGCGGGTTCAGCGATTTCTGCATCTCCGGCATTCGTGGCGCTACAATCCTGCGGACCTCATCCGGGCTGAAAACGCCGTTTTGCAGGTAGATGTTAAATATCTCGGCCTGGTCTTTTTCGTCTATCGCCCGCTTATTGAACTGGAACGACCAGTCCGAGATGCCGAAGCCCTGCCGGATGACGTGCTTTGTGATTTTCTCCGCCAGCCGCATCTGGAAGGGCGAAATAGTCTCATCGTAAAATGTCGCCGTCTGCTGCTCGCCGCTGCCGCTGCCGATATTGCCGGTCTCGATTATAGAGACCTTGCTCGGCGGCACACCATAAACGGCCAGGATCTCGTTCCGGGTGAACTCCCTGAGTTCCAGAAACTCCATGTCCTTCTGGGTCGTGCTTATCTGTTTAAACTCGATGTCGCCCTCCAGCACGAGGTCTGAGTGCGCCATATCCGGATTCTTGGCGCGGGCCGCCATGTAGTCGCGGTTGCGGTCCACCTGCTCCGGTGTCGCGTCTTTCATGATGAACGCGCCCCGGATTTTCGCGCCGTTCAGGAAGAACGCCCGGTTGTATATCTGGGCGTATTTGTCCACCGTCACTGGCAATATCAGCGAAGCCAGCGGGGAAAGGCCGTATAGGGTAGCCCCCTTGGTTCCCAGTTTGAAGTGAATAACCTCTCTGGTTTTGAATTCGACCTTTCCCGGCTGGTTCCGCGGGACCTGGATGTAACCTGTAATGGAACCGTGCTCGTCTGCTTTTACCCGTATGCTGGTCGCGTCGAGGTTCCATAACTCGCGTGGTTTTCCGTCCGGGCCATAAACCACTTCAAGAAACGCATTCCCGAACACATAAACGTCGCGAGCTATATCGTCCAGTATCTCCAGCAGGGTATCGTTGGGGTTGCAGTTGGCAAAGAACTCCTGCAGGGTTTCAGCATTCTTTGGGTCGGCATTAACCTTTGCGGGTGCCAGCGAATAGCCTCGGGCAGTTACAGCCTTGCAGATAACTCCGACTACGGCGCGGACCCAGGAGGTCTGCTCGTACATCTGGTTGAAAATCTCGAAGTCTATATCCGGCAGGATGCCGTCGCTGGTTGTTGGCAGGCCGGTGACATACGAGATTATCTGCTTGGACGACTTCTCGACCTCGGCACGGATCACGCCGCCGAATAGTGCGTTTATCAATCGTTCTCTTATGCCCATAGCGTGTCCCCCGTTGAAATCCCAGCGGAGTGCCGGAACCGCCCCGACCCCTTGAGGATGGGAACCTCACGGCTCTCTCTTGAGCCCTCCTCCGCATCTATCCACCACCGCAAATCGCCATTCTTCGGATATTTGCTGCGCCAGTTAAATGGCGACTCCTTGATTAAGGCCTTTCGCAGTTTATGCGAGCACATGAATTTACAGTAGCGGAACTGGAAGCCTGATATTTTGGTCAGGCCGATACCACGGGTGAATTCGTTGGCTCTTGTCCCGTAGCGGGTAATCAAAAGCCGGGGATGCACTACCTCGCCATCTCCCGTGCAGTAAAACTGGCTCTTAATAAAACCACCGTATAGCCAGTTGGCCGATTGGTAGACATAGCCGGGTTTGCCCCGGAGGCCGTCAGCCCAGCTGAATAGCACATGGACATTCGGAAAATCCTGCCTGATATGTTGGCAGCACTGCTTCAGGAACATGCTCTCGGTATTCCGGGGCATCTCGTCCAGGACGCAGAACCTGTTAAGTTCCAGATAATTGTTCACGCTCAGGGACGGGAACAGCTTTCGGATGGTGTGCATGGGCCGGGTGCCGAAGCCCCAGAGCGCAACGCCCACCAGTTTCTCGTCTTTGAACAGGCCGTAGGTTATCTTCGTGATGGGCGGGCAGATGACGGCATAATGATGTGCCGCTACAAATTCCCGGCCCGTCACGTTACTGACGGGTCTTATAAACAAGCCGCTATCGTCCGCATTAGATATAGTCATTGTATCTGCTCTGGCCGAAATCAGAGACATATCTGATGTTCGGCGGCACCTTCTTTTTTCGCAGGACCTCCATCGCCAGCCAGAGCGCGTCCAGCAGGTCGTCATTACCCAAGGGGAAATGCAGGAGTTCCTCTTCCAGCTCCGGCAAGCTTTCGGGCAGCCGGAGAGCCCTGTTTTCAAACAGTAGCGCCAGCCCTCTGATACGCCGTTGTTTGTCGCCCTGAGTAGTGATGCCTTTTATCGGCAGTCGGGAGGTCTCCTCATCCACTCGCAACACCTGCAGCATAGACTGCTGATATGCGTTGGCTTCGATGCCCACCTCGGTGGGCTCATAGAACTTGCAGAGCCATTTGATGGTTTTTACCTGCTCCGGGAACTGGATGCTGTCCTTATGCGCCGCCAGCACATAGGCGTCTTTGTCGCCCTTTGGGATTCCCAGGACCACATAGGCGAACTTCGAATGGGACTCAGCACTGCCGGCCGCAAGGTCCACGCCTATGTAAATATTCATGTCCTTCGGCTTTTCCGCATAGCGGCAGGCGGTGAGCCATTCAATTTTGAAATCCGAGCCTTCCTGACCGGCGACATCGTTGAGCATCTGCGTACGGTAGGCCTGGCTGCCCATATTTGCCTTTATCTGGTCCAGCGCTTCCGGTGACCATTTTTCAGGGAATAAGATTTGGCGTTTACCGGCTTCATCAGTCCATTCTGCACGCTGTTCGATTACGTGCCAGTTCTTGAAGCCGGGATCGGACATAATATGCCCGGCCAAGTCGTCTTTATGCCAGCGGGTCATGCAGACTATCAGCTGGCCGGACGGCTCCAGAATGGGCATGACAGTATTCTGGAACCACGAGATTATCTTCTTGCGCTGGTTCGGCGTCTGGGAGTTCTTCTCGCTGTGTGGGTCATCTATCACTATCAGGTCCGCATGCTGGCTTACGATGGTACCCAGTGCGCCCGCAGCCGATATGCTGGGCTCCTTGAGCACCTTGTCGCGGGGGATAAGAATCTTCTCAGCCGTCCACATGCTGCTCAGGGTGTCCCAGTGGCCGTAAAGCTCCTGGAACTTTTCGCTGGAGATATGCGCCTTGATGGTCTGGAGGATATCTTTGGCGTTGCCGAGCACTTCGTTAAGGATGGAAATGCGCAGGTTATGGTCCTGCGTAAGCCGCCAGAGAGAATACCCCACGGTGACTGCCGAGGTCTTGAGATGCCCCCGGGGGCTCAAAAGCAGGATATAGCGATGATCCAGCAGTTCTTTATACCAGCGCAGGTGCAGCTTGCTGATATGGTGATATCCCAGCACGTCCCGCGCAAAGGCAAAGAGGTCGAACAGCTTCCGCTGGAGGCTCTTGGCGTCCAGTTCTGGGAGGGGGCCCTGATTAAGTATCCGGTTGGTCATGAGAGTTGTTTTGCCGCAAAAAAATAATTTCGGTCAAAATCAGACTGTCGCAAAATCTGTAAAGGGGGAGCGTACCGCGTTCCGGCCTCAAAATTTACGCTATTTTTTACCTGTCTGCTCATAGTCGTTTCTCGTCGGTAAAACCTGACATAATCGTGCATTATGTCAGGTGAATCCCGCGCTTTCTCGCGGATTCACTCGCCATTCTGCTCCCCTGGCCGCGCCTCGGGATCGTTTTCCAAAACGTCGGCTTTGGCCTCGCCTAGGCCAGCTTCTATCACCCGCTCAGCCGGGGCAGATTGAACCACTTCCCCTTTGATGAAGCGGGTAAACTGCATGATAGTCTCGTCGGTAAAATTTATAAGCGGCCCACGGTTCCCGGTCCCGGAGGTGGTCATAAGTGCTTTCAGCTTCACTGCGGACTCCAGCATCGCCGCGACCTCCTTTGGTGCAGCGTCTGATGCTTTTTGTATCCCCTGACGTAGATTGGCCTCAACGAACCGCCAGAACAGACGCTCGCGCTGTACGGCTTTTTTATCCTTGATGGTTTTCTTTGCCTGCTCGGTAACCTGCGATGGAGCGCGTGCGCTGTCTGAGCAGCGTAAGATGGACGTGCGCGGCCAGCCCAACTCTTTCGATAATGCTGAGGGGCTTTCACCTGCGGCCAGCCGTGCCGCAACTTGGTTTATTTCTTCCTGGGGATACTTCGGTTTTCGTCCTTTCACTGGTCTATCTCCTGTGCCCAATCCTCTTTCAGTTCCTTGCGCACCTTCCGCTGGTAATCGCGGTGGTACTTCTGCTCATAATCCCTGCGCCAGGCGCGTTTGCACTTATGGTGATAGCGCTGGTTAGAGTATTCCGGCGTAAACGGCTGCTTGCAGAATCGGCAAATCTTCTCTTTATACATGATCGTTGGTTTTCGCGTGAAAGTCCATAAAACTGTTTAAACAGTTTGTATGTTCTCCGACGGCAATACACGCACTCTGCCGCCTATATGTTTCTTGACCAGGTGGATATTATTGAGCGCCATCAGGTCATCGACCAGCGGCTCTATGAGGGCTATCTCTTCCAGCAGATAGTCCACGAGGCCGGGAAATCTCTCTTTTGCCGCCTTGACCTGTGCGTTGTTTGACACGACCAGTACCCGCTCGCCTTTCAGCCACGGCAACATGACTGGCGACCAGCCTTTCCGGACAATGACTTGGTGAATGAGCGGTGTCAGCATGCCGCCGCCTTTACATCCAGAACTACGCTCGTGCCGTCACTCTTGTGAATGCGGTAAACTCCGGCTCTGAGATGCTCCCAGACCTCTGCCTGCGGCCATACCCCGAAGGTCCTGTTGCGCCTTACCGCTACCGCGCCGGACGTAACCTGGATGAAGCGCACCTCGCTCGGTTGCTTGAGGGCGACAATATCAAACGCGCCGAACAGATCACGCGCGCAGAATACTATGCCCCGCCCGGGTTGCCAGCCCGGCTTGCCGAAGCTGCGTTCCACCAGATACCCCTGGCTCTTGAGGTAATCCGCGACTTTCTTCTCATGCATATTGCCTTTTGAACGATTGCTCATACGATTCCTCCTGTGACTGTTGTTTGGATTTGCTTAGCTGAGGCCGAGACAAGACCGGTTGGGGGAAACTCAAAATCAAGCTCGCAGCCCATCGCATCGCGCACACGCGCCCGGAAATAGGGCGTGTCAGCAGCGACCAGGGCTTTAGACCAGTTATGATGGCCGCCACTTGCAACGCTACGAGGCCTAAAGCGGATCATGGCCGCTTCCGTGTTTCCAAAGCGCACTACCTGGACTTGATTTTCACTGGTTTTGGCAGCCAATTTAGATGGTTTCAAAAGGGGAATAATATATATTTCCCTTTTGAGACTATCTAAATCCTGCCCTTTCAACTCGCGAAAAGATGAGTTTTTTGCAGCACTTTCTGATGAATAGAGGTCGGGCCATAAAGTCGCCATCCGACCCGCTGAAACAGGCAGTCCAAGCCGCGCCCTGCGGTACGCTTGCTCAAGTTTTGTCCCCTCGCAATTTAATAACTCCGCGAAGCCCGCTAACCGGTCGACATCGATGTCCAAAGGCACCTTGCAGAGGATGTAAACGTCCTTCATATGGTCCGGATGGATAAGCCGGATGCGGTCGATGGCTTGCAGCGACTCCCGCTCGCGCTTAAGCTCAAGGACCCGTTGGACGCGCGGGTCGGGATGCACGTCAACCTCAACACCCAGCTTCGCGCCACCGCGCATCCGGTAGCCGCGTGGCGCTTTGCTGTATGCGCCAGGCAGGTTAAGCGGGTTCGGGTCATCATCCCATACCGAGCGTGCCAGCGCCTCTACCGCCAGCGGCGGCGGTTGCTCGCGGCCTATGGTAAGGCACGCCTCGTAGCCCTTCCAGTCATCCACGCCGCGTATACGCCCGAAATGCGAGATAGTGGCTCCTTCCCATTCGCAGGACAGCGGTAGATGCGGGGCATCCTCGCCCGTTATGGCCCGCCTGACCGGTAACGGGCAGACGACAAGTAGTCTGGAAGATTTGCTGAGTTTACGGATGGCGAGCTTGACGCTCTCAAGGCGTTGCGTGGCCTTGGCGTTGAAATCCGGCGCAGCGCCGTCGAAGCCCAGCAGGGATTGCCGCGAGAAATTTGAGGTATGGCACTGTGTGACCACCGCGTTCCGCCGGACCGGAATGGTGACGTGCTCTATCTGTCCGCCGAACAGGCGTCTGGTTATTTCCTCGTCGGCGTCCGCGTCTATGACCAGTAGTGGTCGAGTCCGGCCTATAAGCACCTTCCGCCGCCACCGGACGCTTACCCGGTTCTGGCGTTCCGGTTTGCCGTCCACCAGAACCGGCACGTTGCGTTGTAGCTCCACGGTATGCGAGATAACGCGCGGGAGGTCTATCTCTTTTGACAGCTGCCGCAGGAGCCGCGCGATTTTCTCGCGCTCGGACTCTTCAAGCGCGCTAAGGCGTTGCACCGCCTCTTCTTCCGGCATATCCGGTGTTATGCCGGTGTCGCCGTCCTCTCTGCCTTCCGCGATATCGGCAGCCTTTACGAGCATGGCGTGCGTGAGGTCTTTTGCCCGTATGGCCGACAGTTCCGGCCCGCCTTCCGCGAGTGCTGCGTGAATATCGGTCATGCACCTTGTGAGGTGCTCTGCATCTTCGCCGTCGGCCCATGCGGGTTTCTCTGTCAGCCGGTCGGGTGCAAATTGCAGGCCACCGGCCAAAACCTCCACTACAGACTCGTCGCAGATGACCATATCCGGCGGCGGGTAGTCGGACAGCATGGGTAAATGCAGATATTCATGCGACCAGATGCGCACGCCCGGCCCGTGGCTCTCCCATTGGCGTATCCAGGGGCAGTGATAGTAAAACTTGCAGTCCCCGGTTGTGGATTTGCAGAGGGTCTTATAGACGTTCAGGCCCAATCGGCCGGCGGCATCAGCCGCGTCCGGCTTGCGGCACATGGTCTTGGGCTCGTGTGGCCGCCGCACCTCATGCGCCCGTGCGAGTCGTCCGCGCATAACGCGCACGTCCGGGCCTGGCGCATGGGCGGGGTCGCATGACAGCTGTGCGAACTGTTCCGCCAGACGGTCGGCCAGGTCTATGGTGGGAACCATTATCCAGACGCGCATATCCCAGACTGCTTTACGCGCCATTATCTCATGGGCCACCTGTATTGTCTTGCCCAGACCCGCCGCCGCCTGCACCGCCACTCGCGGCGCGTCACGCAGGCTGGGGATGCCGTATTGCTCCTTGACCGCCGTCCGGAGTTCCTCCGCGACTCCTGGCGGCAGCTTCCGTGCAAATCTGGCGCGATGGCGTCTGGCTAGTTCTTTACGCGCCTGTGCGAGTGGCACCGCGCGGTCGAACCAGCCCGCGATAACGGATTTAAGCTGTGCGGACGCCTCGTCACGCGGTAACGGCTGCGTATCGTAGCCGGGCGGGACGTCAGAGATAAGCCGTGGAATCTTTTTGCCGTCGCCAAAGCCCTTCCGCCTGGCTCCGCCTATCATGGCCAGTACTTCACTCCGCGTCTGCTCGCTGCTCCAGCCGGGTAAAGTATGGCGTTCGGCCTTTGCCAGTATATCCTGATCCGTCCAGCCGCAGGCCACCATTCTGGCGACCGCGCGTAGCATCGGCAGATGCCAGTTACTCGGTCCTATCTGCGCCAGTAGCGCATCTATGCCCGGCGACGGCTGGCGGCTGGTTGTTGTTGGCGCGGTAGGCGCAGCTGTCGGCGGCGCGGGGGGAAAAGCGGCCTCAAGTTCCTCGGGTGCATATCTGCGCGGCGAGAGTTCCTCAAACGAGGTTATCTCCGTGACGCGGCCTTTCTTACGCGGCCAGGCGACCGAGCCGCCCATGCGCATGACGCGGCCTGTGTTGAAAACGGCGGTGTCGCCGCCCAACGCCTCCGCTATGGCGCGGTTTATGCGGCGGCAGGCCTCGCCGTCGCATAACGGTTCCTGCAGCCGCCACCACAGTTGGCCGCGTGAGTACGGCTGGCGGCCTGTGATTACTTTAGCGGTGGGTGGAACGCCTTTCTCGCCGCATAACTTCTCTGCCTGTTCCAGGGCCCCTTCATCGTCGAAATCAGCGTATAAGGCGGTGAGCGCGCGAAAATCAGCATCAGATGACCTCCTGTCCCGTCGTGTGTCCAGTCGCCGCAGCGCAGCACCGAGGTATAGGTTTTGACCCGCCACGGCGTTCCGGGCGGCGGCAAACTCCGCGATACCGGCTAAATCCTGCGGGCTAAATAGCCGCGCGTGCCGCAATCGGCCGTCTGCCGCATCCGTCCATGCCAATTCCACCAACGCATCGGGTAAAGGTTCGAACAGATGTCGCAGATGCGCAGCAATGGCCGACTTATTGGGCGAGAGAAGCGTTTCGTTCATTGCTTCCTCCGCCAGAGCCAGGCCTTGGCTATCGCAATGGTTAAGAGGTCCGACGCCGCGCCTGCGGTTATCCCGCTTGGCACCTGCACGCGCCATTTACTGAGCGCCGCCAACAGCTTCTCAGAAGCGGGCTTCAGTCGCCAGCCCGCGTTCTCGGCCGCCAGGACGGTTGCCATTGCCCGCCGGATGTAATCTTCGCCTATGCCTTGCGCCATCTCTAGGTCCACAGGTCGGGGCTCAAGTATGGTCGGTGCTTCGAGGCGATCTTTTGGCGAGACCTCGACTATCCAGCCGTCACCTGAGCGGATGAGCATTACAGTACCGCGTCGTCCAGCAGAGGCGGCGTAAAACGCATTCTCAGAGGTTGTCCAGTGGAACTGCCGCCGCTCAGGCAGTGCCCGGTTGGCCGTGACCAGTGACGAGACAAGTGCGTCCTCGCGCTTTCTCTTCTTCTCCAGTGCTTCCGTGACTGTTTCGCCGTTGGCCTCGTCTGGGTCTAAACCGAATAAAACGGGTGCCTGGACGAGCTTGTGCTTGCGCGACGCGCCCGCGAGGTCGATTATCAGGCAGTCCTCTTTGCCGGGGAAGATGCGTGTGCCGCGACCTATCATCTGGAGGTAAAGCGTTTTAGATTGCGTGGGCCGGGCTATCAAGATGGCGTCCACGGACGGCTCGTCAAAGCCCTCGGTCAGGACGGCGCAGTTGGCCACTATCTGAGTCTCGCCGGTCTTGAAGCGCTGTAATATCGACCTGCGTTCTTCGATCGGGGTGTTCCCGCATAGCCATTCGGCGAATTCTCCACGGCTTTGCAGTTCCTCCGCTGTGCGCCGCGCTTGGTCCACGGTGACTGTGAAGATCAGTGCTTTTCGGCCTGCGCCATAATTTTGGTAGGCATTCGCGGTGGCCTCGGCTGCTCCAGCCCGGAGCATGGCATTGCCTAGCTCGCCTTGGTTATAGTCGCCGTTTACGGTGGGAATACTGTCGAGGTCGAAGTCCAGCGCGACCTGCTGCATACGCAGGTCCACCAGCCACCCGTCTTTGACGGCTTGCAGCAGTTGCATCTGGTAGACGATGGCTTCGAACGATTTATCCAGCCCGATACTGTCGCCGCGCTCGACGGTGGCGGTAAGGCCTAAAACAGGCGGCCCGTCCGGCTTAAAGCAGCCGAGCGCGTCCATCGTCCGCATATAGGTGTCGGCTGCCGCGTGATGCGCCTCGTCCACTACGACCTGGTCGAAACCGGATAGCGCCCTGAGGCGATTCGCTCGCGATACTGTTTGTATCGAGCCGAATACCATCTGCGCGTCTGTTTCATTGCGTTCCGCCTTTACAACGCCGGTGGAGGCCTCCGGCCAGACGGCGCGAATGGCGCGCAGCGGCTGCTCGATAAGCTCGTCGCGATGTGCGAGCCATAACGTCCGGCCGCCCCGGCGTTTAGCTATTGCGAGGCCGGTTACAGTTTTGCCGCAGCCCGTGGGCAGGTTTATTATCCCGCGCCTGAGGCCGCCATTTAACCTGGTCTCCCAGGCTTCAATGGCGGCCTCCTGATAAGGGCGTAAGGCAATGCCGGTTTCCATGTGGCGCTCAGAAGGGAACGGAGCCGCTCTTGGCGTCCGCTGGTTTCTCTTTTACCGATGGCGGCGCGGTCTTACGCGGCGCGGGTAGCGCGTCATTGGCGGGTTCGGGGTGCTTGTCGGTGTAGATTTCCTCAATGAAGTTCTTCTCGTTGCTGTAAGTCCGTCCGTTAACGACCTTGTCGTAAGTCGTTACGCCCAGGAGTGCGCGGAAGGTGCGCCCCTGCAGGTCGGACTCCTCGAACGAGAACTCGCCGTCGTATTGCAGCCCTACGGCGTGCAGGAAATGCACAGCCATGCCGTGGCCCGGGTTGGCCTTCTCGCCGTTGCCGCGCGGGACCCAGACCACGTTATGCCAGACGCGCTTGCCGAAGTGCTCGCCTTCGTCCGCTACCTCGCAGGTCAGCTTTGTAAGGGGCGTGCCGGGATTCTTGCCGCCCTGTGTTACCAGGCCGTCCGAGTGGTCGGCTATCTGCAGCGTATAGATACCGCGCGGCGCTGGCGCGAACTGTGCGCCGCCGCCCTGTCCGGTGATCTCCGCGCCTGCGTCGCCCTTATAATTTATGCGTGCCATGTTATTTGCCTCCTTTGGATTTTGCTGCGGGTTTCTTTTCAGGCTCTTTGGCGGGTTCGGCTACCGGCGGCTTCGACTCGGCAGCCGCCTGGATAGCGGCCCACTGGTTGGTTTTGGGGAGGGTGATGGTCTTATCTTCCAGTTCCGGGATGCGGCTCCCGTATGTGCCAAGCGGGCCGCCCTGGAAGCTCACGAAGTACTGCGTCGCGTTGCCGACCTGCTTTTTGTAGCAATGCCCGATGGCGTCGGCCTCGGCGGCGATGTATGAGCCCAGCTTACCGGGTACCTGAATCCCGGCCGGGACCACAACCTTGCCGTCCGCATCTATGCGGGGCTCTTTGCTATGGGCGACGAGTACGGCCAGCTTTCCGGAGGTCTTGAGATAGCCGATGAGCTTCTCGAATTTACCGCGTAACTCCTTCCAGACGGCGAAGCCGTTGACTCCCTCTTTGCGCTCGCTGATGCTTTCAAGTTCGTATTTCTCGGCCACCTCGGCCTCAAGCCAGTCGCTTATTACGTCGAGGCTATCTATCACCAATGCCTTGATGCTCGGTTCCTCCACGGCGGCTACGACCGCCTGGCGGAAGGTGGCGATGTCGGGAATCTCCTGGACCCAGCCGTCAATGCGGTCCGCGCCGCCCCGCTCAAGTTCGAGCAGGATGGAATTAGGGATGCTGGCCGATAATGATGTCTTCCCGGCTTTCGGAAGCCCGGCAAGAATCCAAAGGCCGTCGGTCGGCATGCCCGTTTTTAACTTACCCCGGGGTGGCGCAAGTTTGAACTTCGGCGGCGGCGCCTGGTTGCCTTGTGCTGCTGTTTCTGTGTTCATTGTGGTCTCCTATGCGTTTAATTTACCGACACTAAAATGGGAACGCCGTTTTCTTGGATTTGGGCGCGGTTGTCTTAGAGGCGCGGGCCGCCTCTTCTGCGCGTATAGTTTTCGTGCAAAAGTCGGGCTCTCCGATTAGCGGGACGGAATTAGAGAGCGCGACTGCAGCAACGTTTAGAAAGCCTTGTATGGCTGCGAGAAGGTCTGTGACAGGGCGGCCTTCTGAATCGTAGGGGGGCTTTTTACCGAAGCGGACTATTTCGGCCCAGGCGACCTTGATGCCATACTGCTCGGCCAGGGCTGCGGCATAGCCGCCGACCTGATAGGAATATTCATTGCCGTAGAAGCCGGAAGAAGTCTTAAGGTCCACTATTCCCAGGCCGCCGCGTGTGGCTGAGTAACCGACGGCGTCGATGCGTCCGCCAAAGTGGTGTTCCAGAGAGGCGACAGGAAGCTCAAGAGCGACGAGCTCTATGTCGCTCTGCATGCGCCAGCGTTTGAAGTCGAGTGCGGGCTCGGCCAACTCGGCCGGGATGTCGGCGGGCTCCTCTCCTTTAATTATCGCCTCACACAAGACGTGTACTCGTGTGCCCAGATCAGCAGCGTCCTTGGACTTACGGCGATGCGCCCCTGCCGCGTCCTTGGCTATCTGGTCGAGCATGGCCGGATCAAGTGCGGTGCGCCCAAGGCGGAGTAGTTCGGCTTTGAAGTAATTGGCCGACTCCCTGGCGCTCCAGCCTACAAGAGCCGGTTTATCAAGGACTTGTAGGATGCCGGTCACGGATTTGAACGGGCCGACAGTCTCTCCGGAGGGGAGTATGACGCTGTATTTATGGTTCGCGTCGCTTACGGTATATTTAGGTTCGGGTAGTTTCATTGGTTTTCCTTTGTGGGCAGGCGTTCAACTTTGAAAGCGTCCTCACCGAACTCGCGGGTGACTAGAGAGGTGAAGATCTGGGCGATATGCTGGCCGACGTCAGTGGTTTTATCGATAACACAGATTTTCTTTCCTTTATCGAAGATGAAGGACGCGTCCAGCCGCACTTTCGGCTTGCCGAATACGCTTTCGGCGTTAAACACTGCCCAGAACAGCGTTTCTTCAATCGCCTTAGGTGGGATGGCCTCTTTGAATTTGAATCGGTATACTGCGTTCATAAATACCCTCCATTACCAACAAACGGCATTTTTTCGGAAAATGACACACCCCGCCCGTTTTTAGAGATACTCATGCAGGCCGTTCTCATAAAACAACTTGCGCATTCGTTTGATTTCACGGCAGAGAGTGGTACGGCCAATTCCGAGGGATTCTGCAATTTCACTGACGTTAAAGCCGTCCATCAGCAACGCGCATATATTTCGTTGAGAGTCGCTTAATATGGCCAACTTTAGAGACAGTGCAAGTCGTAGCTCTTCTTCTTGTTGAATCGGTTTCCGCCCTCTGCGTGCCAATGCCAAGTCCTCATCCAAAATATCGGCATAGTTGAGAGAGTCATCGGCCTCGCCGGTGTCGGGAAGATTGTCATCAAGGGATTCAAGTCGGGTATTGATGCAGCGTTTGTCTCTTTTGAGATCGTCGATGATATCACGGATGTGGTTGTCCAGGATGCGGCTCGTGATAGTTCTCCAAGTTGCCTTTGTATCAGACAGTTTGGCCATCGCATCCCGCTTACAGTGGATTGCGAGCAGAAGCTCTTGTTCTAAGTCTGGGATGTCTTCAGTAGTAAACCCATATTTCCCAACAAGTCCTCGGGCCTTGCCACGTGCTAGATTAACCTCTGATTTAGCGAATGCTTCATAACCAACCGTATTGTTCTTTTTCATAACCATCTCCTTTTGCGGGTTGTGCCCGCGAAGAGATGGCCCTAAAAATGAAGGAGCCTAGTCGTCGCAGGGACAATCCCTGATTTTCGACTAGGCTCCAGAAGGCTTTGGCTCAATGGCTCTCGCCTTCTTTTGGCTCGGTTAGAGTCGTGATTTCACGTAATAAAACGAAGGCACTGGCATAAAGCTCTGGCCTTCACTAATTTTGGTTTTCTGGATGTGGAACCTCCGTGATGTTTGGAAGCTGATATTTAGCTAGTAGCTCTGGTGTAAGTACTTCATTGGCAGTACGGAACCAGCACCGGCATTTATTGCACCAAGTAATTGTCCAGCCACTCCCGAGATGCGATTTCGTCGGTCTGTGGCAGCTGGGGCAGACTATCCTCATAGTGCCCGTTATGCTCGGGGATAAATGAATATTTTCCAAATCGCGTTCTGCCATGCCGCCTCATAAGCGTTAGTACAAAAGTAAAAACTGCTGTCGTCATTAGTCGTAGGTGTGGGCGCGATGGTAACGCGCACGTGTGGCAAGAGGCCCGGAACCGAATTTAGGAGGCGTGTAAGAGATGCGGTCTATCTATGGTGATAATCGGGTGAGTGATGAAACGTGTGTGAGGCAGGGCGAAGGGTGGTTGGTGTAACGGAGGCTACTGGCTGCTCGATAGTGGTATTCTGGGGGATTATGTCGCGAAGCATAGTGCGCCATCTCGAAAGATGCCGGACTCCTGTGGCATCCTTTTTCATCTGGCTGAGGGTATCATCAAATTCTTCTAAAACTGCGGGCAATCCGGCTTGCACCGTTTGTAATTCATGGCGTCTTGAATTTAGAAAGTGAAGTTCACAATGACTCGGTTTTTTCATGGCGGTAATAAACTCATTCGGATTTTCACCATAAGTTTCAGAACAGAGGCCACATTTGCAGCGTAGGAATGGGAACATCCGTAAAAGCTGGTCCGCTTCCTCTAATGGATACACACGGTGCAGGCGTGGAATGTAAAACTTTGGTTTAGGCATGGCTGGCGCGCCCCATTTATAAAGAAACACATTGCGGGAAGTCCGATAATTTAAGCTGCAGGAAAATCCTTCTAAGCCACAATGGTGTAATGTGCTGGAGAAATAACCGCCATATAATTTGAATACAACTTTTCCTTGAGCGCGCAATCCGGCTACCAATTGAGCAAGTCCGGCAAGTCGCTCGATTGGCGCGGATTCTTCGTCGACGGCGTTAAGCCAGATAAATATACCCTTGAAACTATTATCTGAGAAATCTGTAATAACACGCTTGATGGCTTCTGGGTCTTCGAGAAGATTTCGTCCAGTGAAAATAACTGGAAAGAGCTTCTCGCCAGATTGTATATAGCGATTGGCTAATCGGGCACAGGCTAATGTCGTCGTATACCAAGGATCATCCGTGTTGTCGAAATAGAAAAAAGGTGGCATCAATACCCAGGGAGTTGTGGCAGATGTTGTATGTGCTACTTTTTTGCCAGCCTTTTCAAGATCCGCATATTTGTTGTAATAAGGATTAAATAGTGGTGCCTCGCCAGTTTCGAGTTTGGTGCGCTGATACTCCAAGACATTTTGAGTAATCTCATGTAAAACATCGAGTTTCTGAGTAAAATCTGCAGCGGTGAGAATTTGCTTTCCTAAGTTGTCAGACAAGAGAGAACCATAGCGTCTGGCGAGTGAGGAAAGTGATGCGCGAATCTCTCCGGTTTTATCATTCTTTACGGCTGCCGGTGGCAGAGTGAACATGTATAACATCGGGTCAACAAAAAATGGCCTTCCCACGTCGCGCACAAAACTCATCATTGATGCCGGGACGGAGGCTCCAATCTGGAAGCCATCAAAATCATCCAGCGCATTTAATACAACTTTTTTGTCGTTGGGGCGTGGGTGTAAAAACATTTTAGGGGTAGTAAGATTACTCATTGCGACCGCCCCTCTCTTCTTTAGAAGAATCAGTTTTCTTGGGTTTCAAATATTTATCCCGAATCAACGACTTGGTGGTGGTGTCGGGATAGGTGTTGTAAACATAGGTCAGTAACTCATCTTGGGATTTCTTCCCATAAGTATCTACAATCTTTTTAATATTTTCCAAGATTAATGGATTTTGAGCCAAAGCACCTTTTTTTAATCGTTCTGCAACTTGTTTGCCGGTTGCTGTTAATTTATAGACGGCGTCTATTTGCTTGGCATCAGGAACTCCTAAGTCACCATCTGCCCGTCTTTTTTTGCGGGGGAGAACAGTTTGCTTCTCAACTATCCCCATATTATAAAGCTCATCAACATCTTTAAGAATGTTTTTATCAAATGGGCCAAAATTATCTGCTGTGGCTAAATAAAAGTCAGACACAAAATTGCTGCAGTTGCCCTCTCGTGCCAATAAGAAAGGAAGTTTCACAAGTTTAATATTGCCCCATATCTCATTCATCAAATATAGGAGCAGAATTAAAATATCAGTTCTCTGTGTAATAGCTACCGCATCTGATGTTGTCTGTTCAGCAGGTGCAGCGCTCTTTAACTCCTCTTGAAGTCTGAAGAATATGGCATTCTTCCTTTCTTCAGGAAGAGGGTCACACAGCATAGCTCCTTTTAGGTCCCACATCGGTTCAAGTAAATACTTCACATACTCCCCAGCTTCTCCGTGAGACTTAGCGAACGTGTCCAACGTTGGGGCGATGCCCAGATTCAGCTGGTCAATATAAGTGGACAACAGTTCTGTCTTCTCGTGGTTATCGGAATTCTTTGTCATGAGATATCTCCCGTCTCTGAAGGAACTGTGTTGCTATTAAAGTATGCGCTTTTGTCAATATTGCTCCGGAAGGCCTCCATTGCCCGACCTGTCATCATTTTTACAGCGCCCTCGCTCTTACCTAGAATGTCTGCGGTTTCCTTCACGCTGTGGTCATTAATCCATCGTAAAAACAGGATATCCCTATGGTCTTCGGTGAGCTGATTTAGTACTTCGATTACTTTTTCTCGCCTCTCGGCAGTTATCATCCCTTCTAGTTCTGGACTTGTGGTATCTGCAATCGGTGTCCGTGTTTCCAATCCTTCGGTTTCTGAATCTGCTTTTTTTGCGCGATATTGACCTTTAGAGGGGGGGAGGTTTTCATTGATATCGGAGATTTCAAGTGGTGTCTGTATAGACCCGTTGAAGTCACGGCGATAATAATCGACTTTCGCCCTGCTTGCTAAGGTGAATAACCAGGTCTTTAAACTTGATCTCCCTTGGAATTTTCCAATCCCCTTGAAAGCTCGATGATAGGTGTCATGCAAAATTTCTTCCATGTCATGCTGACACCGCACCCCTTTATGGCAAAGCCATTGGGTCAACGGGTCAATATAGGCGCTATAAAACTTCTGCTGAATGGCAGGATCGCCTTGGCATAAGCCTTGAATTAGTTCCTTTTCATTGACGAGTTCAGCCATTATTGCTCCGGCAACTGGAAGTCATGTTCTTCTCCTCTCTCTTATTTGTCGTAAGAATCGGAGAAAAGGTAACGCACAAAACAACAGATCTGGCACCAAAAGGTACCAGCTGTGAATTTAGGAACGGTTTAAACCCCGAAAATGGAGAAAAATTGAGTTGAACGAACAATCCCCTATGCCCATATTATACCTAACAGCGACTCTGGTCGACAATTTTTCATTGAGAAGTGGTCATTTTTCTGAAAAATGCCGTTTGTTGGTAGTATGGACCCCAAAAATACTACCCCGCCCTCAAAGGACATTTTTGTTGAAGAACGAGTGGACGCCCTGGCGAATCTTTTCGCTGAAGGACTGCTTTACTTATCCGAACACGGGCAGCTAACGCCCGACTTGATTGTTCCGTCGGAAGAAGGTAAGTGTGTGACTGTGCCAGAAAGGCCTTGATTCCTGGCGGAGAACCCATTATCCTTCAACTGACAAGGAGTACTTATGGCGAATAAAACCACGGCTGCTGACGATAAGAAAGCAAAACGAATAGCTATCTATACCAGAAAGTCGAATGATGACAATCTGGCAACAAACGTGACCTCGCTGGACGCGCAAAAGTCCTGTTGTCGGAGTTATATCTCGATTCAAAGAGGGAACAATTGGGAGGAGATTCCAGAGGTGTTTGATGATCCCGCCGAATCGGGGCGGTCACTGAAGCGCCCAGCCATGCAACGACTGCTAAAGCGGGTTGAGGAAGGCGCAATAGACGGCGTTATAGTCTATAAGCTCGACCGCCTGACGCGCAACAGCCGCGACTTCCATTATCTGCTGGAGCTTTTTGAGAATCATAACGTGGCATTCATCTCGGCCACCGAGAGCATCGATACCAAGAGCCCACAGGGTCGGCTGATGACGGCCATCATGGTGCAGTTCGCTCAATACGACAGGGAGATGGACCAGGAGCGTTCCAAGGATTTCCATTTGGCGCGGGCAAAGAAAGGTCTCTGGTGCGGTGGCATATCTCCGCTTGGGTACGATTCAAAGGAAAAGCTGTTGGTTGTTAACGAAAAGGAAGCAGACTTGGTAAGGCGTATTTTCGAGTATTACGTTAAGTCCCAATCCGCAATACGAGTCGCGCAAGACCTCAACCGCCTAGGCTGCCATCGCAAGCTATGGAAGAACAAGGAAGGCAAGATGTTTGGCGGCCAGCCGTTCGATATGGACAGTATCATTCGCATCCTCCAGCGGAAGGTCTATATCGGCATAATTAAAAATGGCCGGACAGGACAGGAATTCCCGGGCCAACAGAAACCTATTATTGCGCCGGACGTTTTTGAAAAGGTGCAGAAGATGCTTGTTGGACATAACCATCGCGGTGGCGAAATTCACTATGCCACCAATAAATATGGTTTTCTCCTGAAGGGACTGGTCCGTTGCGGAGAATGTGGCAGCCCGGTGTCGCCCATGATTCGCCCCAAGAGGAAGAAAATTTACAAGTATTATAAATGCCTTGCGCAGGATAAGGGTCTGCCAGTGGGTTGTTCGATAAAAAGCATTGGCGCGAAAAAGCTCGAAGAATTTGTTATTGAGAAGATGGCCGCGTTAGGCTGGGACAGGCCGTTCTTGGAGAAGGTTGTTCGCATCGCTACGAAGAAAGCCACGGAGAGTCTTACGCCTCTGGAGAAAGAACGATGCCAAATGCTGGAACAGATTGAGGATATACGCAAACAATCGAAGCAACTCGTGAACACTGTAAAGGCTGGCGGGGATTCGCTGGAGATCGCGGAAGAAATAAGGAGTCTGGAGAACTCCAAGAAAGACCTTGAGGTTCGGGTGGCAGGGATAGAAGCGCAGGTTTCACACCGGAAGCAGGTTGTTTATGACCTGGACGTGGTCCAAGGCGTGTTTAAGCGGTTTGCCTTGTTTATCCATCGGTTGCCTGTGGAACTTCAGGTGCAGATAATCAAGCTTATGGTGGAACGGGTCACCATTGGGAAAGGCAATATAACCGTAAAGCTTTACGAGCTCCCAGTCGCTGTATTGAAGAAGAGTCTGGATAAGAAGGGGGTATGTTTTGGCGGCTATCGTCAAGGAGAACGACAGGGGCCAAATACCACCGGCAACGCCAAGACCGCAAAAAGCCCCCAATCTGGTACCGGAACAGCGGTAGTAGAATTGGAGGCTAAATGGCGGCTACGACGCGACCGAATCAAGACCGATTTTGACGATTTTCAGCCCGGTTTAAGCGGTTTCCCAGCCAAATCCGCCCCAAAAGCCCCATATATTCCCGCTTTTGACCTCTCCTGGCAGGTTATGTGGGTCCCGATCCGGAACGGCGAGCGTGTGATCTATGAGATCCCGCCAGGTTATAAAATCAAGTCCCAACCCGCCTAAACCGCAGAAGTTCAAATCACGTCGTTTTAGACACGATGGGGTCCTTACAAGACTGCCGAAAGTTTAATTACGGAATTGCTAATTAAACCTTAAGGCCCTGTAGTTTAATTAGAAAGCGGTTGGGGATATTTGCGGCTGCCTATATTTTCTACCATAGTCAAAAATACTCGCGAGTTTTTTGACTCCTGTTCAAGAAACTCGGGTTGAGAAATAGTGCAAATATGCATTTCAAATGCATTTTTACAGCCTACGTCTCATAGCCTCTACATAATATGCTCAGTTACTGGGCATATCATGCTGTTATGGGGAAGCTTTTTATCGGAAATTTAACGGCAATTTTGTGGCAACAGTCATTTTCATCACGACAGTACGCTGTCGGGGTCGTCTGCTATACTTTTTGTAAAGGAGATGGAAATATCGGATGCAATTATGCTTAAAAGAATATCTTGACCGACACTTTGTATTAACGTAAAATGATTAAGGTTGAGTAACCTTTTATTTATGAAAATGTTGAAGAAATTCGTTACCATAAAAGAAGCGGCAGAACTTCTTGGCGTCTCTCCTCTTACTTTGCGTAGATGGGATAATGCTGGGAGATTGACGACACGGCGGCATCCAATAAATCGATATCGCCTTTACGACCGTAAAAAATTATCAAAAATCTTGACTGAAACCCATGTCTAAAAAAATAAAAAAATCCAAGTTTCGTGGAAATTCACTAAGTTGTGAACAGGCTCAGCCCTTTGTCTCCTCGGTTTATAACCCGGAAGCCAATGTCGTGCTTTATCAGGGTAGCTGTGTCGACCTTATGGCTTCAATGCCTTCAGGCTCAGTTCAACTCGTTGTCACTTCGCCCCCATATAATATTGGTAAACAATATGAACGGCGTACGACCTTGGAATACTATTTGCAACAACAGGAAGTAATAATCAAGGAATGCGTGCGGCTTCTTGCCGATACAGGTAGCCTTTGCTGGCAAGTCGGGAATTATATCGGTAAAGATGAAATTGTCCCACTAGATTTAGCCCTGTATCCGATCTTTAAAAAATACGGCCTTTTTATGCGCAATCGGATTGTGTGGCATTTTGAGCATGGGTTACATTGCTCAAAGCGCTTTTCAGGTCGCTATGAAACTATTATTTGGCTGACGAAAAGCGATAAATATGTCTTTAATCTTGATCCGATCAGGATTCCTCAAAAATACCCCAATAAAAAATATTTTAAAGGGCCAAGAGCGGGTCAGCTTTCCTGTAATCCGTTAGGTAAAAATCCTGGCGATGTCTGGATTATCCCGAATGTTAAACACAATCATGTTGAAAAAACAAACCATCCCTGCCAATTCCCCGTTGAGCTGATTGAACGTCTTGTTCTTTCAATGACAAATCCACTGGACCTGGTTTTTGACCCGTTTATGGGAGCGGGGACTTCAGCTGTAGCAGCGGTAATTCATAATCGTAAGGCTGCCGGAGCCGACGTGATGGCCAATTATGTGAAAATTGCGCGGGAGCGTGTTGAGTTGGCAATGGCTGGGAAATTACAGACTCGTCCTATGAATCGGCCAATATATATGCCGAAAGTGTCTCCGGAATTCCCTGCTGCGGTCTATCGGCCAGCTAAACATGTTAAAAATACTGATCAACCGATGCTTTTAGATCGCAGGCCCCGGAGTTCTACGAAGAAATCCAAGAAAGAACTTGCCTACGCGTAAGACTTGTCGGTACTCCAACCTGTTCGAGTCGGGGAACTCGAAATTCTCTGGCTCAATGGGAAGGAAGTATCTTGCCCATTAAAATCCTCATGCTTGTGTTGGTTTCAAGCCTTCTAATTATTTTGTCGTTTGGGAATACTATTTGATAAGATGTCAGTAAGATGAAAATTGCAAAAATCAGTAGCTATAGACATGCGGATGCTATTCTTAAATATGAATATGCTCAGGAACGTAAGGAGCTTTTTACGGCAATTGAGCGGGCCGCATGGTGTCATCGCGACGAGCCCCTAATTCGTAAACGCAATGACAAGGTTGTAGCTGTCTTATCTGTCAGTCAAACGGCAACAAACAAAGCACTTGAGGTGGAGTTCAAAAAATTTGATTGGAAAATCCGACCACAAATTATCTCGAAAACAGATTCCGGTTTGGCTGCCGATTTCCGTAAATCCAAGATTCAAGTAGAAGTGCAGTTCGGAAATATGGCGCGTTGGTATACCGATGTGTTTAAATTCCTGCTATCCTACTCGGCAGATGATATTGAAGTGGGAGTGCTTGTCGTCCCAATGCAAAAGACCGCTAATCGGATCGATGAGAATGTGGCCTATTACGAACGGGTTATGCGCGAACTCCCAGCGGCAAAGATGGGCATAACGATACCGATACTTGTTCTTGGGGTTGAGGACACCGACTGCGACGAGGGTGTTCCCAAAAACCTGCAAAAACATTAGCTGCCTGATCCTAATACACAATCCCAATTAATCCCCATATTTTTATGGGTGGTTTTGAAAAATTTAATTTCAGCTTTCTTTGCTTTTAAGTGAGGGGAGATGCGCCAGCATCTGGATGGGTGCTTATAATTAAAAAAAACTTTATGCGGCGGTTGGATTAATGGGGCAAGAGTTTTCGCACTTTCGCACGTCAATACATAATAAATACTTTCAGTTCTGGCGTTTAAAGCCAAAATTACTGAAGCGATAAAGTTTTTCCAGGCATTTAAATGTGCTCCCGGGGCATTTTGCCGTGTGGTTAAGGCTGTATTTAAAAGCAAAACTCCTTCTTTTGCCCATTCTTCTAAATCAGTAGCTGGCGTGTCTGAACCCTTTCTCCTTAATTCGGTTCCTACAGCTTTGAGGATTGTCCTTAAACTCTTACCGCCTTTCAGTGTTTGTAGCTTCCCTGTTTTTAGAATTTTGGGGTTAAGGGCAAATGCCAATCCCGTGGCATAGGTTTCTTTGCCTAAAACTTGATAATACGGGTCCTGACCTAAAATAACGACCCTCACTTTTTCAAAAGGGACGAGATCAAATGCCTTGTAGACGTCTTTGAGTTTTGGGGTAGTTTCTTTCTGCTTGAGGAGCGGCAAGATTCGCCTTCTATAATAGGTAGGAAAAGGGATTTCAGAAAAACCGTTAAATGTTCTCTTGATTCTATTGAACCAGTCTTTTCGCGAATTTCTCATGATAATTTTGTGCCCGAAGAAAGTCTGAAAATATATTCTAGCAAAGTCGCAGTAGAAACTTGAGCATTAAGTTTTCGTCATTTTGGGGGGACTCAAACGTCTTTAAGGGTAGAGGGGTATGTCCCGGAAATCAGTTGATTACTCCCCTTTATGTATAGGGCCGAAAATTCCGGTGCGGCATTTCGGCAAAATTTGTTGTTTATGTCCTATGAGAAAGGAGTTCAGGTGGTCATTTTGGCGAAAAATCTCGTTTGTTTATAGTAGGGGTTAACGTTTCGCGGATTTTGCGGTATATACGGAACTGGGAAAGGGAGGCAGTTTATATGAATGACAAAAAATCTGGTGCCGGTGTAGGAAAATAAAAAGATGGCCTGTGCGTCATTTTGGCGAAAAAAACCGTTTATTGGTAGTAGGGGTTAATGGTTTGGCTGATTTTGCGGTATATACGTAATAGGGGAAAAGGAGGCAGCTTATGGAAATAAACAATACGGCGGCGGTGGAAGAGCAGAAGAAGACGGTGGCGGTAGCGATTTACACCAGGAAGTCGGGGGATGAGAACCTGGTCGGAGTCGTGACGTCTATCGATGCACAAAAGGCGGCTTGTCGGAACTATATCCAGATACAGAAAGAGAAAGGCTGGCAGGAATATCAGGAGGCGTTCGATGATCCGGCATTCTCTGGTAAAGACCTGGAACGGCCGGCTATGCGGCGCCTTTTAAGGGCGGTGGAGGAAAGACGTGTTCAGGCGGTCATCGTTTATAAACTGGATCGGTTGACAAGAAATGGCCGGGACTTTCAGGATCTGTTGGAGCTTTTTGAAAAGCATAACGTAGGCTTCGTTTCAGCGACCGAAAGCCTGGACACTAAAAGCCCCCAGGGCAGGCTTATGGTTTCTATCATGGCGCAGTTCGCGCAGTATGACCGGGAGCTGGACCAGGAACGGGCGAAGGATTTTCACTTAGCCCGGGCGCGCAAGGGGCTCTGGTGTGGGGGACTTGCGCCATTGGGCTATGACAGTAAAGATAAGAAATTTACGGTCAATGAAGAAGGCGCGAAGCTTGTCCGGCGGGTATTTGATCTTTACCTAAAATTCCGCTCTCCAAGCCGGGTGGCGGAAGAACTAAGCCGTCTGGATTTCCGGCGCCAAACCTATAAAACCAAGAAGGGAAAGCTTTTTGGCGGTCAGCCGTTTGATGAAGATAGCGTGAGCCGGATTCTTCAGCAAAAAATCTATGTGGGCAAGATTGTCAATAACCGCACCGGACTGGAATTTTCAAGCCAGTATCCGGCTATTATTGAGCTGGAGGTTTTCGATAAGGTGCAAACGCTGATGGAAGAGCATGCCAGGCATGAGAGGGCAGAATACTGTACGAATAAACATGGTTTTTTGCTCAAGGGTCTTCCGCGCTGCGGCAAATGTGGGAGCGCATTGGTCGGCTATGTCCGGCCTAAAAAGAACAAGGTCTACAGATACTACCGCTGTATGGCTAATGTGGATGGCACGCCGGTGTCCTGCGACTTCAAAAGCATTACAGCAGACCAACTCGAAGTCATGGTTCTCCGTAAGCTGGAAGAAACGGGGTTGGACAGGGGCTTGCTGGAACGGGCGGTCAGAGAGGCGGAGCGGCATTCTGGAGCTAAAATTGCGGAGTTGGAAGCCGAGCGAAAGGACTTTGATGCCAATTTGCGCCGGGTCCGGCAGGAACTTGGAACTTTCCGGCCATTTGCTGAGACATGCGGCGACATAGAGTCGATTCAAAAAGAGCTGGTCAGAATGGAAGCGGCAGAAAAAGAACTCGCGTCCTGCGTCGCCAAGTTGGACACACAGGTCGCTGGCCTGAAAACCGCCGGATACTCCCTGGATTCTGCGCAGAAGGCTTTCCGAAAACTCACCCTGCGCATGAAAGGCCTGCCTGTCCATCGGCAGGTCGGCATTGTCCGCACATTGGTGAAGCGCCTGAAAGTCTGGAAGGATCGCGTCGAGTTGGATTTGAACGAATTATCCGAGGCAGATCTCAAACAATGCCTGGTTCAAATTTGGAATCCTGCGGGGCAATACATGGAAACAATACTTCCTTTGGTCGGCAAATAGTTCTGCGAGATTTCTTTGTCACTATGTGGCTCTCGCCCTATTACTCGATGACTTTCTCTCTGGAAAATGACAGCTTGTGTAGGCGTTTTAGGACGCCTTCCACAACAGATTGGTAGTCCTCTACCTGTGTGTCGGTTACACCAACCGTTACGCGCTCATGAATTAGTTTGCAGCGGAGCCGATAGAAATGTTCAATTTTCCCCCAATCGGTCTTCGATATCTTTGCGTGCCTCTTGATCTCCGTGTGGACTGCTGAACGATTGTTGAAGAGCTCGAAAAGTCTCTTGTCAGAGTAGGATTCTCCTGAATCGTTTACAAGGAATTCTTTAAAGGCGATTTCCAAGGTGCTGTCCAAAATTATCAGCGCGATCCGATTTTTCTGTTCCCAACTCTTTTTGAAGACCATCTCGGCCGCGATGACCCCCTCATATAGGCCGCGAGTCCAGGGTTTCTTTGTTGCGACCTTTCGGTTTGCATGTTCGACGGTATCTGCAAAATGGAGAATGGCCCGAGGGAGTGGCGGCAGATATGACTTGCGGGCTTCGGGAATGTTTTCTATGGGAACATCAACAATTTTCCCTTCTTTGTACTTGAAAACTTTTTCTGGCCAGTCGCCCACCCAGGTACGGCTGATATAAGCGTAGTCCTTCACTACACGGATCAGCCAGGCCTGTAAGGCCAGAAACACCTCATGGTGAGTGTTGATTGCGGACTTGCTGCTGTTCCACGGCATTAATCGCGCATCACCTTTAAGTCTTACGACTACCCGGGTCAATGAAACTTTTGGGTGTGGTAATCCGGCGAGCCCTGCGCTAAACCCAACGTCGTGGGTTTTCATCCCCCGAGATATCAGTCGCTCGTTGCAATAGAAAAACACGCCATAATCTCCGCCGGTGGGACTGGATTCTGTCGTAAGCCCAGCGAGAACTTCAACGGAGACATTTTTCCCATCTTCCGTATTGATCTTGCCAGTGTATCGCCGGGGTTGATAGTCAGGAGGGTAAGCCCAATTATCGAAAGTCACTGGTTCGATAGGGGTTTTATTGATGGTTATCTTTACGCAGTCATCTTTTAGGAATTCGGCATAGGTCGCCGCGACGTGGCCGCACAGTTCAGTAATCGCGTCTTTGGTAACCCTGGGACGTAGGCGGTTTAGATCAATTCGTGTGGAACCTGCATCAATGTCGGGAACCTTGTATACGGGTAGGGTCCAATCATCGTCTTTCAGCCAATCGTCATCAATCTCTACTCGATAGGAATCTTCATGGCCGTATCGAGTCGTAATCTTGATATCCTGGGAAAGTGCGACCACGGCACGCTTTGTCCCAACTCCAAAAAGACCGATTGTGGCGTCCGTCGGTTTTGTTCCTGTTTGTCCGGGGGCGACAATATTCTGAAGGTCTGCCCTTCTGATCCCGCCAGAGTCGTCAACTACGCAGATAGCTTGTTGATCTTGGTTGAGGGTGACCGAGATATTGACTCGTTTCTTTCTCCCAGCTATAACCCAGGCATCAAGTGCATTATCGATGAGCTCGCAGATTGCGAGCTTAAGGCCATAGTCGGAGATGATGGACAGGTATAATCGCTTGGACGGAGTCGCGTTGATGGTTCCGGCAGGTTGTTTCATCGGGTTAAGTGTTAACTTAGATTGGAAATATCTCCATATAACTTTTTCAGGTGCTCATTGGACATGTCCAGTATCGGTTCGTACATGAAAGAATTAAGATGGATATTTTCTGGCGTCATTAAATGCACTTGTTCTATTCGCCTAATGTTTTCAATATTTTGAGGAAATTTTTCTTTATATTTTTCTATTAATGTGAATGTTTGATTTTTTTTAATATTGTTGACAAACTTAGGCTCCATGATTTTGGTAATTATGAATTCCTCGGTTTTCAGTCGAATGGCAATAGATAAGAGTATTTTCTTTTCCAATTCAATGTCGGTATTTTCTTCTGCAAGAATGGCGGTGGCTGTCTGGTAAATAACATCTTTAACTTTTCGAGAAGGATCTGTGAGTGTCACATTTGTTTTGTCTTTTAACATCTGTTTAATAATATTTTCGAGGTCGCTTATTAAAATGTTATCCGTATCACTTTTTAAGTGTAATAGGGATGTTAGTTTGTTGTATTCCTCGTCATCACCGCAGTATTCAGCAAGATTGCGAAGAAAAGGAATAGAGGCGATCAGCATTTCGGCATTCGAGAAATTATTCTTCCATGTAGTAAACGGATTGTTCTGGTATTTCTCCTCCTTGATGATTATTTCATCATTTGATTTTATGGCATGTAATTTCATTTTGCGCTGCAACCCCAAGCGGCTTGAAACGGTTCTAAAAAAATCAAAATTGTGTGTTAAGATAATTTGATTAAATCCATCAAAGCGCGATATCTCTCTCAAGTACTCAATAATCGCGTATTTATTTTTATAGTCAAAAGAATCAGCAATGTCGTCAACGATAAAAATAGTCGGATGTCTCTCTGCTTTTCGTGCCTCTACTTCAAAAATAATGTTCAGAAGATAAAATGCGCGGCTTTCGCCATTGCTTAATATTTTGGGAAGCAAGGATTCTTCTATGGATACTTCGTCGTTAGCATCGTTGAATGTGAAGGCGACACTTGGTGCATCTCTTTTTAAGATTACATCTTCTTGATTCGCGACGACGGCTTTAAATGGAACAGAAAAACGATCGTTAAAAATAGCCAGTACATTCTGCCATTTAGTTCTTTCTTCTTTGGCTTTTGCTATGATTTTTTCAACATCTTTTTTCCCTTGGTTATAGGTTTCCATTAGTGCTTTAAATGAGGAGGAGCATTTTTTGAGGTAAGCCACCCATAACTTTTGTTTAAAAAGATTTAAATTCGCTAACTCAGGAAGGATGATGGGATTTTGCTCCAAATATTCTCGGAAATCACGCAAATCTTGATTTGCTGCAATTTTCTTGTCTATATCATCAAACGATTTTCGTAATGCGTTATCTTCCAATATGCTTTTCTTTTCCTCCTCTATTACTGCTGCCAATTCCGTTTCATTGTTGATCTCGCGCTTTTTCCCTTTCGAATTTAACGAAACTGAATGGGCTGCTTGGAAAAATCCGTTGTCTTTTAGGTTTTTAGCAATTGTGGCAGCATTATTGTGATTAAATACTCCTTTCTTAAAATATGTGGAGTTAGTAAGAAGACGGTCGTAAATTTCAATATATTGAGTAAGTTTTTCTTTGAAACCTTTGGTTTCTATAAATGCAATTGTCTTCTCGCTAAAAATGCGCTTATAAAGCAAACTTCCAAGAGGGGTTTCTGTTCCATCAATAACTTCCTTTTCTAGGCGAACCAACGATGTGAAGAATTCTTTGGGGTTGTGTGTGACAGCTTCCGCAAGTGATTCCTCAATGCCGTTTGATAGGCCCGAGCAGGTTTTTAATTCTTTAATAAGAGCTTCTTTTTTTTGGTCGATTGCTCGATAAATTTCATCATACTGCGTTTTAAGTTCTTTATTTACAAGCAATGTGGACACACGACTTGACCGGAAAGCTTCGTTGTACGGCTCAATAACAAAAACATTCTCCTTAGGCAGTTCTGCTCCATCCTCAGTTTTTATGTTCCGGGCAGCTTTTCGATTGCGAAAAACACGATCTTCAGAGTCCTTGCTAAGAGAATAATCCATGAACGTTTTGGAAAAGGATGTTTTCATTGTGCCATTTGGTGAGTAAACGGCAAAGGTTCCTTGCTCTGAAAAATCAAAAGTGGTTTTAAGCCGCTTTATTCCATAGCAGTTGGTTAAATCGATATCTATTTTTTTCATTGTCGATTCCCTTATTAATCTAACCTAAATAATGCATGAAGTTCTTGCTGCCATTAGCGTTTAAAGCCTGCCTTGCTTTTCTTATCAGAAGGAAGGTAGTGTCTTGCTGATCCTACAAAAGGCCTTTTTGATAAGGAGGTATTAAAATGCAAAGAAGAGAAGAACACGGATCCCCCGGAAAACATGGCCCCAACCACCAAAAACGACGCCCGGCTGGTTTTGCCGGGCGGATTGACTACCACTTGCCACTCGCTCGACGACGATTCGGAACAGTGGTAATTGAATCACCGAGTAGTAAACGGGGTCGACGGGATTCGAACCCGCGGTCTTCGCCTTGACAGGGCGACGTGTTAAACCAGGCTACACCACGACCCCATAGTGTACAAGTACTAGAATATCAAAAAAATGAATTCTTTTCAACCCGCCCGTCGGAACGGGCGGGACGCCGCGGCGGCGTCAGCGAGGTTTCATGCTTATGGCGCCGGGGCCGCAGGAGTCCACGCATACGCCGCAGCCGTAACATTTGCTTCTGTCTATGGTCAGCGTCCCGTCAACTACTTTCCTCGCGCCGAAATAGCAAAGGTCTACGCACGCTTCGCAGGAGACGCAGGCCGCTTTGTCCGTGGCCTCCACGCTGGGACCGGCCACATTCGTTTCTCCGGGCTTGCCGAGTATGTAATCGCAGCAGCAGGGACAGCATAAGCACACGGATGTCACCTTGCCGTTGTCGCCTATAAAGGGGCGCGGTACCAGGTGTTCCGTTTTTGCGAACTCAAGCAGTTCTTTCATCTTTGCGCGGGTTATGGGGCCGCGGTTGTTGGGTGTGGAGGTCGCTTTTTCGGAAAAGCCGAGGCACATCCGTACGCCTTTTTTGCAGGTGTTGCCTTTTTCTTTCCGGCAGGCGCAGTCGCTGAGCCAGAAGGTGTCCTGGTCAGGTATGGCTTTTTTTACTTCGTCCAATGTCCAGATAATGTGTCCCATATTTGTTGCCTCTTACTTTAATACGCCGGCCGACATTAAAAGCGCGATCAGGATGCCGATTATGGATTCGCCCGCGATAACGCCGGAGCTGGCGGGGATGATGTATTTCTCCGCTATCGCTTTCCAGTTCTTCTCCATGATAAGGGAGATCGTGCCGCCGATGAACATGGACAGCGAATTCCAGAACGGTATGACCATGGCCAGGCCGAGGCCCATGGCGGAAGGGATGTATTTTTTGTGCTTGGGGAGGGCCAGTTCGAGCAACGGGATAATTATGCCCACCATGCCGCCGATCACCAGGCCCATTTTGGCGGTCGGGTGGAGCGAGTGTATGCCGTTGGACAGGAGCCTGGCCACCGCCGCCCAGACCTGGGCCGAGGGCGCGGGCCACTGGGCCGTTCCCAGGGAGGCGGCCGTGGGCACCAGGATATAAAAGGCCGGCACTACGACCAGGGTTCCGGCGAAGATGCCTAAGAACTGCGCCAGGAACTGCTGGCGCGGGTTTGCGCCCAGCAGATAGCCGCTCTTGAGGTCGGTCAGCAGGTCGGCCGTGGCTCCGGCCGCGCCGGCCGTGACCGAGGCCGTCATGAGATTTGTGGTCATGTTGGAGGGGGCCAGTATTCCGAAAGTGAGCTGGGTGATCTTGCCCATGGCTCCGATCGGCGTGATGTCCGACTCTCCGGTGGCGCGCGCGGCCACGATAGCCAGGAAGAAGGTGAGGATCACGGCCACAAGCCCCATCCACCAGGAGGTCTGGAAGGCGTAGTGCAGGACCATGATGCAGCCCAGGCCCGAGAGCGCCGCGCCCGAGAGGAACCAGGTTCCGGGCACTTCTATGTGCGCCAGCGGATCGGCCGCGGTGTCGGGGCGTTTGTGAAAGATGTTTGTGAGGCCGCCGAAGGCCCGCAGGACCGTTTTCCACTGAAGGGCGAACATGAACAGCCCCGAGGTGACCATGATGGACGCGCCCGCCCAGGTGCTCCACTGCACTATGGCCCTGTAGCCGAGATTTGCCGTGTCTATGGCCCCGGCCTGCGCGGCCCAGGGGGCCAGTATTCCGAAGTTTATTACTGCGCCTAAAAGAAGCGACCAGGCGACTTTCCAGCCTATGATGGCGCCGGCAGCTATCATCATGCCGCTGACTTCAAAAGAAAAAGTCCAGCTGGAGAGGGGGAAACCTTTAAGCATGCCGGGGAAAGCTAGCGAGCCGGGCAAGGCTATCTTTTCGGGCATCCACGAGGGTTTCCCGAACCATGAAGATTGTATGCCGGCATCGCGCATCCAGGCTAGGGCCGCGCCGAAAGCTCCGGCCATGCCGAGGGATTTGGCTTTGTCGGCGGCTTCCGAGCCTTTGGCGTGCAGGCTTTTCAGCGTTTCAGCCGCGGCGATACCGCTGGGGAATTTGAGCTGTTCGATATTGATCATCTGTCTTTTCATCGGAATGGCGATGAACACGCCCAGGGCCGCCAGAAAAATGGTCCAGAGCGCCAGAATATGCCAGGGCATGTGATGCCCCGTGATGATGAGGTAGGCGGAGATGGCGGAAACCATGGTTCCGCCTGTCGAATAGCCGGCGGAGGAGGCCGTGGACTGCATGCAATTATTTTCAAGGATGCTCATGTCGGTCTTGAAAATAAAAGGCAGGGCGGCCATCAAAGCTTTCCAGATCGTGTAGGACAGGATGCAGGCGGTGATGGCCACGCCCAGGCCCCAGCCGGTCTTGAGGCCGACATAAAGATTAGAGAGCGACATGAAACTGCCCAGGAGCGCGCCCATGACAAGCGAGCGCAATGTTAGCTGCTTCATGGTATCGCCTTTATAAACCTCGCGGTACCATTTCATCTCTATCTCTTCCGGGGTTACCCCGGCCACATGCGGCGCCGCTTCGGGTTCGGTTATAAGCTCGACTCCTTCCTCGGAGCGGAGCTCTTCCAAAGGCAGATCTTCGCGTTGTTCGTTGTCGGTCATCGGTTCTTTTCCCCCTGAATTCAGGCGTGATTGAAAATTTGCGCGGTACAGGATTTGAACCTGTGGCATCCTCTGTGTAAGAGAGGCGCTCTACCGCTGAGCTAACCGCGCGCTTATTGTTAATTATACAAGATAATTTTCACTTTCGGGGAATCGCTGAAATGTGGCCGGGTGTCTACCAGGGTGTCCATTCGGAGTAAATTGAAACATTTTTCGAGACCAAATATATTGTGTCAGGCCGCCGGGAATTTAATAGAATTAAAGGGGAAGTTGTGGCTTGCCGCTTATAGTGAAACCGGGGGAAACCTAAAAGCGGTACAAAATTCACATGAAATCCATAATTTATATTCTGTGTTTGGGTTTGGTATGGCCGGGGTTATCTGCTGCCGTTGAGACGAGAATGGTGTGCAGTCAACCGTTAGTTGTTAAGGCTTTGGAATTGGTGAAGGTAGAAAGGCCTGAAGACCTAAGCGCAATAGAGGCGGTATTGTGCAGGCTTATGGATAGTAAGCTGGGACGCGAATTAAGTTCTGAGTGGATCGCCGATGGGTCTACGATCACTGTCTTATATGCCGCGATCGCGGATACTAAAATAATTAAAACCAAGGCAGGACCCCGGGTATGGGGGACCAGCGGACTGTCGGATATCGGTAAGGCGAGGATAACCATAAATAAGCTTTTTTTACAGGCGCATCATCTGGATGAGACGATCATTTTTGCGCATGAGGTGTTCGGGCACATGCTTGCGGAAAAGGCCGCATACAGGGCTGGTTGCGGATACATGTATGCCAAGCATTGTGTGGAAAATGAAACCTATGCGAACTTGGTGGGTTGGATAATTTCCTTCAGACCTGTCCGGTTAAAATTTAGAGGGAACCCTTCGTGAATGGTAAAATTACTTTGCTTAGAAGAATTTTGCCAACGGAGGATTCCCTATGTCTCATTATAACACAATAATGCACCAACTG